>Ga0190315_1000276_pt1 | contig 30193 bp, 19 predicted proteins | sample 48701101_MG_FD_161673 | JGI IMG/M metagenome (GOLD analysis project Ga0190315, IMG submission 161673) | Hydrothermal vent sediment bacterial communities from Southern Trench, Guaymas Basin, Mexico - 4870-11-0-1_MG | ecosystem: Environmental > Aquatic > Marine > Hydrothermal vents > Sediment ...
AAGTGACAGCTTGGGTCGATCAACGCAATGATTTGGCAACTGAAATGGACTGGCATTTTACCACCGAAGATGCTCGAATCAAACTCAGAAGACTTTACCCCTCAATAGATCCTTGACAATGTACTAGCTTTTAACCACCAAAGTACTGGCGATCATATCGTGTAATCCTTGCTTCTTTTCCGTGAAGGCCACCATCAAAAAGCCTATCATCAGAATCAAGCCCGATAAAATCTTTGACCAAAAACGCGCATTGGCCTGTCCAAAGCCAATTTGCTGGCCTTGCAAGTCAGTCACTTTGAGTCCAATCGTTTTTTTACCGATAGTCGCTTGCCAATTGGATGATTCCAACAGAGTGTAATACAGCCAGTTAATCACAAGGCCGACTAAATTGGCGACGATTTGCAACGATTCTTCTGTTCCTTCGCCCATCACAAGCCTCATGATAAAAAATGCACCAACAAACACCACAATTTGTATCAGAATCCCGTCAATAATGGACGCGATCACGCGAAGCCAAAAACCGCCATAGCTCACTTCTGCATCCTGTGCGTTTTCTAATGAAGCCTCTGGGCTTGTATAAGGATTGGTATTACTCATGAAAAATGTCCTCTTAAAGTGAATGATTATAATAAGCGTTGCAAGAATAGACTCTTTACAATCATAAATCAAGCAGAGTTAAGCTTAGGCGAACACGCAAGGGCAGCCCCGGAATCCCCGTCATGACGCTGTGTTTTGTAGGGGCAGATCGACGTATCTGCCCTTAATTATAAATAATGGCATTGGGGCAACGCCCACCCCAAAGTGCAAATCAACCTATCTCATTAAACCTTTGGCAAATGATGCAAAGCATCCTGCAATGCGTCTTCAGGATAATCTTGATCAGTCAATTCACCGCTTAAATATTTGTCATAAGAGGCCATATCAAAATGCCCATGCCCTGATAATGTGAATAGAATGGTTTTCGTTTCACCGCTTTCCTTACACTTGATGGCTTCATCAATCGCTGCCCGTATGGCATGATTCGATTCAGGGGCAGGAACAATCCCTTCTGCTTTAGAAAACATGATGCCGGCTTCAAAGGTGCCCAGTTGCGGTAAGGCAATCGCTTCTAATATCCCTTCATGGTACAGTTGCGACACTAAAGCCGAATTTCCGTGATAACGTAAACCGCCGGCATGAATACCAGGTGGCACAAAATCATGCCCCAAAGTGTACATTTGCATTAAGGGTGTTTGGCCTACTGAATCACCATAGTCATAAGCATAATGGCCGCGTGTCAAGGTGGGGCAAGAAGTCGGTTCAACCGCGACTAGACGGATTTCTTTGCCCGCGGCTTTATCCGCTAAAAACGGGAACATCATGCCACCCACATTTGAACCGCCACCGCAGGGCGCAAAAATCACATCGGGATAATCACCCACTTTTTCCAATTGCTTCCGCGTTTCCTGCCCTATCACGGTTTGATGCAGTAACACATGGTTGAGTACAGAGCCTAAAGTGTAATTCGTATCCTGACGCGATGCGGCTTCTTCCACCGCTTCTGAAATCGCGATCCCTAATGAGCCTGGACAATTTGGATCGATTTCTAGTGCTTTTCGCCCAGACTCGGTTAAAGTGGTGGGACTGGGCAAGACTTCAGCCCCCCAAGTTTGCATCATGGAACGACGAAACGGTTTTTGTTCATAACTGACTTTTACCATGTAAACGCGCACCGCCATGCCAAACATGCTGCCGACAAGAGATAAGGCAGATCCCCATTGGCCTGCCCCCGTTTCCGTCGTCAGACGTTTGATACCAGCAATCTTGTTATAATACACTTGTGCAACGGCAGAATTGGGTTTGTGGGAACCGGCTGGACTAACCCCTTCATATTTATAATAAATTTTAGCGGGGGTACCCAAAATGGCCTCTAAACGATGGGCCCGATACAAGGGCGATGGCCGCCATAGGCGTAAAATTTCACGCACTTCTTGTGGGATTTCAATCCAACGTTGTGTAGAAGTTTCTTGCTCTAATAAACCGGGGGCAAAAATCGCCGCCATTTGTTCTGGGCTTACGGGTTGCCCATCTTGCCCTAAATAGGGCGCAGGGGGGTTAGGCATATCGGCAATGACATTATACCAATGGGTAGGCATTTCCGATTCATCTAGTAAAATTTTTGTATTAGGCATAGTGTGTTTTCCATTTAGTACAGCGATTTAGTACAACTGATTAGTGAAACGAAGTTCAGCGAAGCTAAATAAACGGATTAGTTTATTTGCTAGCATTGAAAAAAAGTTTATTCCGCTGAGGGACTTGCAAAACGCCGAAGCTCGACCATAAATCAATAACTTACAAGTACTATTGAGCCTGTCAGTTATTCATTTTTCGTTTATGCCCAAGAGTTTTGCAAGAGGCTCCCCTAATTCATTATACTATACTTACTATATATTTCAATGAGTTAAACAAAACGGATAGGGGGTAAGGCGTAAAATATTTTACCACCTATAACTCGATGATCACGTTTTTTATAAACACGACAATAAATATTGTCTATAAATCGTCGAGACGCGATGCCTCGCGTCTCTACTCAACCAAAATAGAAACTCATTACCATGAATATTGCTGAATACGCTATTCAGAAAAAAACCATTACGCTGGTTTTAACCTTTGTACTACTAGCCGGCGGTTTGCTGTCTTATGAACGTCTTGGGCGATTTGAGGATCCCGAATTTACTATCAAGGAGTCTTTGATTTTGACTTACTATCCGGGTGCCCTCCCTTTGGAAGTTGAGGAAGAAGTGACTGATGTCATTGAAACCGCTGTCCAACAAATGCCACAATTGAAAAAGGTGACTTCTCTCTCCAGAGCGGGGCAATCTATCATTATCGTCAAAATGAGGGATAAATATGACAAGCACACCTTGCCCCAAGTTTGGGATGAATTGCGTCGTAAAGTCAGGGATGTCCAATCCTCTCTGCCCCCTGGTGTGCAACCTTCTATCGTCAAAGACGATTTTGGTGATGTTTACGGTATCTTTTTTGCCGTGACGGGAGAGGGGTATTCCTATCGAGAAATCAAAGATTATGTGGATTTTCTCAAACGAGAATTACTCCTCGTGTCTGGCGTTGCTAAAATAGATATATGGGGCGCACAGCAGGAAGCCATTTTTGTGGAAATTTCCCGTTCTCGCTTGGCACAGTTGGGCATTTCCTTACAAGCCATTTATAACACTTTAGAACAACAAAATCTGGTTGCTTCTGGGGGCCGAGTCAAAGTGGGCAGTGAGTCTATTCTTATTCATCCCAGCGGGGGAATTGATTCGGTTCAAGAAATCGGCGAGTTGCTGATTAATGAGAAGGATTCGGATAAGCTGATTTATCTCAAAGATGTTGCCACGATTAACCGGGATTATGTGACACCACCACGCACACTATTACGCTTTAACGGCACGCCGGGATTAGCCATCGGGATTTCCAGTGTATCAGGTGGGAATGTGGTGACGCTCGGGCAATCGGTTAAAGCGAAGCTGAAAGCCCTTGAAGCCCAATCCCCGCTGGGCATGACATTTGGGATCATTTCCTATCAGTCGGATACCGTTGAAAAAGAGGTGAATGGTTTTGTCAATAGCTTTTTATTAGCCTTGGCGATTGTGATCCTCGTTCTCCTTATTTTCATGGGCCTACGCAGCGGCTTATTGATTGGGGGCATTTTGGTATTGACGGTATGTGGCACCGTGATTGTCATGGATATCTATGACATTGATCTGCATCGCATCTCCCTTGGTGCGTTGATTATCGCTCTGGGCATGTTAGTCGATAATGCGATTGTGGTGACAGACGGTATTCTCGTCAGAATCCAAAGTGGTATGAATCGCCTTAAGGCGGCGAAGGAAGTGGTTGAACAAACGATGTGGCCTCTATTGGGTGCGACTGTGGTTGCCGTACTCGCCTTTGCGGCCATTGGGCTGTCTCAAAATGCTGCTGGTGAATTTACCCGCGCCTTATTTCAGGTGATTCTGATTTCCTTGCTCATGAGTTGGGTGCTGGCGATTACGGTTACCCCTTTATTCTGTATTTACTTTTTAAAAGCGAATAGCCAGGATGTTGGAAAAGATCCTTATCGGGGCATCCTTTACCAAGGCTATAAAGCTTTTCTACGCATCAGCATTCGTTTGAGATGGCTCACCATTAGCCTCATGCTGGGTTTATTGTTTCTTGCCATTTACGGATTTGGGCTTTTAGAAGACAGCTTTTTTCCGGGTTCCACCCGGCCCCAGTTTATGATTAATTATTGGCGTACTGAAGGCACTGATATCCGCGCTACCAGTTCCGACTTGAAACAGATTGAAGCGTATTTGATGGAACTGGAAGGCGTTGAATCCATTAGCACCTTTGTCGGCGCAGGCGCATTGCGTTTTATGTTAGTCTATCAACCTGAAAAAGATTACAGCAGCTATGGGCAAATACTGGTCACCGTTGACGACTATCGGCGTATTGATAACCTGATACCGGAGGTTAGACACTATTTAGAGAACAACTTTCCGGATGCCGAACCGAAAATCAAAAAATTCAGACTTGGCCCTGGCGGTGGTGCGATGATTAAAGCCCGTTTTAATGGGCCTGATCCCGTGGTACTGCGGCAACTCTCTAATCAAGCGCAAGCGATTATGCGTGAAGATGGGGGGGCCATTGAGATTCGAGATGATTGGCGACAGCGCGTCAAAGTGCTAAGCCCTCAATTTGCTGAAGCACAAGCCAGGTTAGTGGGGATTTCTCGTTACGAGGTTAGTCAAACATTGGAAGCCACTTTCAGTGGTACCCAAGTGGGGATTTACCGGGAAAACAATAAACTGTTGCCCATCATCTCAAGGCCACCAGAAGCGGAACGACTGGATGTGGGTAACATTGAAGATATACACATCTGGAGTCCGGCCGCGAAAAAGTCGATTCCTCTGCGTCAAGTCGTTTCTGGATTTACGACAGAATGGCAAGATGCCATTATTCATCGTTATAACCGCAAACGCACGATCACGCCACAATGTGATCCTAAAGTGGGTAATGCCAGCGTCGTATTTGGACGTATCCGCTCGAAAATAGAAGCGATTGAATTGCCAGTGGGTTATGAATTGGAATGGGGCGGAGAATATGAAGATTCCACAGAAGCGCAAAAGGCGCTTGCAGCCGGCTTACCGATTAGCTTTTTAATCATGGTATTGGTGGTTATTTTTATGTTCAATGCGCTACGGCAATCCCTCATCATTTGGCTTTGCGTCCCACTGGCCATTATTGGTGTCGCGCCAGGCCTGTTGCTAACAGGAGAATCTTTTGGATTTATGGCTTTATTAGGCTTCCTGAGCTTATCCGGTATGCTGATCAAAAACGCCGTGGTTCTGATTGATCAAATCGATTTAGAAATCAGGGAAGGTAAAGCCGCTTACGAAGCCATTTTAGAGTCGTCTGTCAGTCGTTTACGCCCCGTCACCATGGCCGCCATCACTACCGTATTGGGCATGGTACCCCTGTTCTTTGATGCTTTCTTCAAAGGCATGGCCGTCACGATCATGTTTGGACTGACTTTTGCCACCGTACTGACATTGATTGTTGTGCCAGTGTTGTATGCCCTATTTTTTAGCGTAAAAAAAAATCGTTAAAAACTCAGTCTTGTTCATGATGATAGAACGCAGATTATGGCTAGATTAAACTGATTAACGCAGATTAAAAAATCTGCGTCAATCATGACAATCAGTTAAATCTGTGTTCTATCCTATTGATTGCTATAGAACGCAGATTATGGCTATACTCAGCTAGGTCATAATTTTAACTTTTTCTACATCCTTAAAACTTTGAAATTTCAATGTCAGGAGGGAATCTAATTCGGTTTTATGGGTGTCATGGGTATGGGATAAACAATTAGAAATAGCGGCTTTAAAAAGCTCAAAATCGGAGTAATATTTAGAATAGAGACACTCTTTCTTAGGCGAACTTCCAAAGCCTTTCAATTAGATTGAGATTTGGTGAATAAGACGGCAGATAGAGTAAGTCGATATTTAGAGTGAGTTTTTTTGCCAAATGCCGATTCAAAAACATGGGTTTAGTGACGATATAACTTCCCATCACCACGGCACGTTGATCTTCAAACAGAAAGGTTTTCCCTTGAGCTGTGGTGGCATTACCAGTGATTGTAACCGTTTCTGAGAGCTTTTTCGGTTTCTGAGTAATGCGGAACTTCGCCTCACTGATTTTCATTCGGGCCCCACTGACGTAGCCAAGACGGTTTTTGTCGTTTTCCTCAGAGGTTTTTTCGTCTTCCCAAACCGGGTTTTCAATTAATTTGGGTTTCTTTCCAACTTCATCCCGCAAAATTTCAAGATAATTGGTTTTATATTTGGCACCAAACGCAAGGCTCAATATCTCAAGGCAAAAATTCTCTTGTCTTTTGCCCTTCCGAGTTTTTTTCTTTTTCTTATCGCAGTCACACTCGGTACGTTTCATCTTCTTGCGCTTTTTTGCTCCCTTTTTCTTAACCTGCTTTTTGACAACCGCCTTTAATCTAGCAGGTAGGCCCCGGCACCTGTGATGCTATCTTGAATGATGTAGCCGGAACCTTGCCAGTTGCCATGTTGAATTTCACGTTGCGGAACAATGGCATGTTGGCCGGCATGAATGCCATTAATGATGTCGGTTTTGACTTCTTGACTGACGGCTAAAAGCGGTAAAACAGTGTCAATGTTTTCGGCCGTGATGGCGTAAATGGGAATTTGCTGTGCATTGGCTTCTAGCAAGACTTGTGTGGCGGAAACTCCGCGTCCCAATTCGTAGTCAAACAGTTCTTCTATCACGCTGTTTTCAAGATAAGAACCATAGATGCCAATTTGCGACATGTATTCAAACCGGGCTTCAAAGCTGGGCGCTACAACGGCTTGGATATTTTGTTGCACATCAATCACTCTACTTTTATAAATGCCATTGCGGGCTATCCCATAAAAGTAGCTGACAGTCAATGGTGAGACAAATAATCCAACTGAGGGTAAACGTACACGACGCACTTGATGAATTTGGGCGGTGAGATCATCATAAAAATCATGCATCATCCAAAAATTTAAGGCGGTTTGCTGTAAGTTTTCAGCGGCGGTGTTGGGATCGACACTTGAAAAACGGTTTTCAACCATTTGGCTTGAAATGCCATTGCCGTTAACTCCAATGACGACTTCATTGCCTGCAGTGAGGATACTTTTTTGGGTAAGCGGCCCACGGACAGGATCGTTAATAGTGATCGTCAGGTGTTGTGCTTGGCCCATACCAATCGCTGTGCCGGCTTTGAGCGTGGTGTCTTCCAGTTTGAGCACTGGTTTTAACTTAAACAAATAAGCTGGTAATGTTTCGATTTCAGAATTGCGATAGTTTTGTAAGGCGATGGCATCACTCTCAGTGGCCGGTTCATAAGTCAAGCCCAGTCGTTGATCGTTTAGAGCGGGTAAGCTAATGGTTTGATTTAACGAGGGATTATCCAAACGTTGGTCGGATAAACTGTTATAAATCCGAACGGTGATATTGTATCGTAATTGACTGGGTAGCGTGGAAAATAGAGTAGAGTGCCTTTGACGAGCAACCGATACGGTAATCCCATCGACAATCGAGAACGATTTTCGGGAATAATGGTATAACTATCTAAGGTGTCTGCTAAGCTTATATCAGGTTGGTTCTGGTCAACATAAGCTTGCAGCTGGGCATCATATTGATCAAATAGCGTTTCAATCTGTTCTTCATCTATTCCGGTTATCCAATCTTGGTTTTCGGCACTGTTTGGTATGGCTTCAAGCCAGGCTTGTTGGTTGTCAAAAGGCACTTGCTTTTCAAGTTGTATTCCTTTCTGAAAGGTGTATTGTTTGAATGAAGCGTCTAGGGGTGCCCAGCTATCGCCTTTTCGGTGTCTGGCACCACGGCTGGGATAGAAGTCTACCCAGGCATCTACCCAGATGTGTTCTAGCCGGATGAATTTGATAGCGCCAGCATGAGTTACAGCACTATTAGGAATGCCGCTTTGAGAGAGTAAGTCAAGGGCCTGATTGGCATCTTTGACTTTCAGCCAATTAATGACTTTGGATGTGGGCATTTCGACGGTGCCATAAACGTATCTGGCAGGAATCTTTGATGCACGTAGCAGGGCTATCAGCAGACTGGCTGTGTCAAAGGCGTTGCCGCTTTTTGTCATCAAAGTGAGGGCTGAACCTTTTACCGAACCATAGGTGGGTATGAAATCAATGTGGTTACGCACCCAGTTGTATATCAATATAGGGTGGTGTTTCAGTTCTTGCGCTAGGGCCTCAATTTCCTGAGTGATTTGGATATCTTCAGTGGCACTGAGATCGGTGTCATTGGGTTTTGGGTTCCTTTTTCGATTACTTCGACGTGTGCTGACTTCGCTATTCATAAAACCAAAGCGTTTTTGGAACTCTGTTTTTGTTAGCAGTGGTGTGCGAATGTTGCCAGTGGGAAAACTAAACGGCAAGTTGTCGGGATTAAAGGGCACATGTTGGTTCGGTGTTAGAGGTTGTTGCTGCCGAAGGGCACGGGTTATGCGAAGACGCTGTTTTTGAGTTGAACTGGCATTTTCTATCGCATCCAAGTTGTCGTACAGCGTTTCTTTTTCTTGTGAATAGCGCGCGATGGCTTGAAAGTGACGCTCAAGGATTTCGTCGGGCAAATTGTTGTCGCGGATAGAGGCCTCGATCTCGTCAAATTCACTGATGACTTGGGCATCAAGCTCAATGAGTTGCGCTTTGAGTTGGCTTGGACTCGGTTGTAGCGGTGTGATGTTGTCGGCACCACGCTTGCGGGTGTTTGTATCAACAGCCAGTTGCGTTTGCCATTGCTGCAAGGTTTTTTCTAAAGTTTGCAGGGGATTGTGCAGGGTGGCGTTCGGCTGGTTTGATGTGACAGCCGGTGGCTCGTTTTGCGGCACGGTTGGGGTGATGATGGTTTGATCATCTTCATCCCACAGTGTTTGGGCCGCGACTACCGTGGGTTCTAATATTAACATTAAAAATGTTATCAGAACGCTTGCCGCTGTTACCCTCATGAAGGGGGAGTGAGTTTGCATATTAGATTTGTGTTTCCTCGTTTTGCTTTAAAAAAGGTTAGGTTAAATTAATGGTGGGCCACGCATAAATACAAAACCCACCCGATATGTTTATTTAATAGGGCGCATTCCCAAAGCGGTTTCGAGGCAAAATAGATTTTTTTAGTCCAAGATCAAAGAGGCAAAATCAATTTGGAACGTAAAAAAGAGGCAAAATAAATTAAAAACGAAAATTGCTTCGATGCAAAATCAATTTTTGACTGCGGGCTTTCAATATTTCTCTTGATCTGCTTTAAAAATGCGCCCTATTTAATATTCCTCCATTTTAAAAAAAAGCTTACTTAAGGTGGGCTTTATAAAGACGTTACCCACCCGACATCAATTATTCTTCTGTTAGCCCTTGATAATACAGGATTTGTTGTTGCCCAGAAGGGTAGCTGATGAGAAAGTCGTCAATCCCATCTTCGTTGGCATCGGGGATGCCGATTAGGTGCAATTGGCCGTCTGAAGGTGGGAGGCCTTGGGTTTTTTCAAGGGCCAGTTGCCCTTGGTAGATTTGCCCGTCTATGCTGACACGTAGGTTGCGATCTTCGCCTAAATAAATGTCTTGATTTTCGGATAGGGTGATGAAGAAGGCTTGTAGGGCTTTTTGCATTTGAGTGCAGTTGGCGGAGGGCCAGGCTATGGCTTCTATGTCGTTGTAAGGCGTTTGGATGAGAGAGCCTTGAACGGTTTGGCATTGTTCTGGATCGTAGACGTGGAAGCTGAGGGCTTGATCGTCGTGGATGCCGAAGGCTAATCGGTCGTCGGGTAGGGTTTCTAAGCTTTCGATTTCTCCTTCTAAGTTGTCACAGTGTTTGCGAAGCTCGGTTGTTTGGGGATCGTAAACCCATAAGCTACTGTGGGGGTTGGGCTCTGTTACGGCAGTGGCGTAGAGCAGGGTGCCGGCGTTGTTCCAGCTTAATCCTTCTATTTTAAGAGAAGTGGATTTAATTAATTGGCCTTTGCCGGTGTCGGTGTCGATTTGGATGAGGCCGCCTTGGGCTCCGCCCCACAGTTGCCCTGATGGATGGAAGGAGAGTGAGGTGACGTGCTTGAAGCCTATGTAGCCTACGGGGGTGATATCGCCGCTGTAACCATTGACTTGTTCAAGGCGTGAACGGGGTTGGCCTGTGCTGGCATAGAGTTGGTGGCTGAAGGGGTGAATGTCTAGGCCTTCTAAGTCTCGTTCTGGGTAAAGGGGGCCGAGGGGGTTGATGTTGCCGGTGTTTAAGTCGTAGGTGAATAATTGGGTGTCGCTACGAGCTTGATCGTGAATGGCGTATACGGTGCTGCATTCGCTTGAGAGGATGCTGTGCAGGTTAAAGGTTTTAAAATCAAGGGGTTGCCATTCATTTTCGAGAAAGGCTTGGAGGACGCAAGCGTAATGGGTGATGGGGAGCGATAGGGTGTCATAGATCGCGGTTTGGGTGTGGCTGCCTCCGATGGCTAGATCGATTGTCGCGGTTTGTGTGTTGATGGTGGCTTGGGTGTTGAGGTTGATTAGCAGGTATTGCACAGATAAATCGCTGACTTTCTCTGTGCCTTGGTTAGTTAGGGTTGCGGTGCAATGTTGCGTTTTTCCTCGTGTGAGTTGCGCGGATTGGGTTTGGACTTGCCCTGCGATTGATAATTTGAGGTCGTTTTCGACTTTAAAGGTGGTGGTTTGAGTTATCAAAAGGCTGTCATCATGGCCGTTGACGGTAACAGTGAGGGTGTAATTGCCTTTTTCAGCCTGTTGAAGCTTGAACGGGGTTAGGATATTTTGCAAGGCCTGAGGCGACAGGGGTTTTAAGGCTTGACTTTCGCTGTGCAGCATTTGGCCGTCTGGGCCTTTAATGGTTATGGTGAGTAGGGCATCTTCAATCAGGGTGTTGAGACTGCTGTTGTTGAGCAGGTGGTTGATCAGCACTATGTCGTTGGTGTGATAGGTGGGTTTATCAGTGGTGGTACGCAGCGTAACGATGGGGCCTTCTGTTGCGGCGGTGAGGGTGACGGGATGTATGACTTCTGTCACCAGTTCGCCTTGAGCCGTTTCAATAAGGGCATGGATTTGATAAGGCCCAGCTAAGGTTGTGCTGGTGTTCCAAGTTGCTTGGAAGGTTTGGCTGTCACCACCAGTTAAGGTTTCCAAAGTCGGTGTGCTAAAGGTTTCCAAAACGGCATTGTTGGTATTTTCAAGGCGTAATGTGACTTGGAAATCGGCAGGTAAGGCTCCTAAATTGGTGATCGTGTAGTCAATCAGCACTGGCGTATTGGGGCCGTAGGCAGGCGCGTCGGTTGTGATACTGACTTCGCCGTGAAGGGTTGGTGTACCCTCTTTCACTGAGGTAGAGACACTATTATTGCCTTCATTGCATTCTTCCAAGGTGTTTTGGACATCTATGACGGCATAGATATCTTGGTTCAAGTCAGGCAGATCGACATTGGCTAATTGCACATCCTGATAGGTGCCGGGTTCAAACACATCTAGCATCACGGTGCCAAGTTCGCTGCCATTGTTGGCAGGATCGCCAGCATAAAAAGTTAATGGCAGATTGGCTGTCGAAGGGGCTAAACCGGCGTTGCCGATACGGGCTTGTAATGTGAAGGGTTTGCCTGCGCCGTTGTCGATGATTTGGAGGCGGCCGGCGGTGAGATCGGGGATACCCGGTATTTCTAGCTGTTGTTGTTGATGAAACGTGGTTGAATTTTGTTGGACACGAGGTAGACTACTGTCATCGTTGATATTGGTGATGTGGTATGCGTGTTGGTTCCATATTCCTCGTGCGGGCATCCAACGATTGTTGACATCTTGGAACACTCGAACACCTGTCTCACTGGGAACAATGATATCCGCATGACCATCATTGTCAACATCAGCCTTCAATGGTAAATGATAACTCTCCTTTGAGTTCAAAAAGGTTATCAAGTTCAAATGTCCCATCTGATTGAGTGGTCAAATGAATGGGAGACTCTCCGAAGGTGGCAACAATCTCAACGGCTGGCAAAGGTGCGTTGTTAGTGGAATCCATAACAATGCCTTGAAGTCTAGCCGCGTCAGGATTGGATTGAGGTGAGTCTGCGATATGAAGGGCGCGTAAGGCAAGCGCCGTTGTGTAAACATCATTGTCCCAACTGCCATTGGCTAATTGGGCTGCTCGTAAGGTGTCAAGATGGCCAGAAATCTCATTTATATCTAATAATCTCGGTAAAATGGCGATTAATGTTTAAAGGCTATAGATGAAATCGGTGAACTGATGAACAAAGAGCAAAAGATAAATAAGGTAGGGTCGATTTTGCCACGGAAAAACACGGAAAAACACGGAAATATTCCGTGATTGTCCGTGTCATTCCGTGGCTTTTAATCATCCCAGATGGTTTTTAAAAGCCTTTGTCGCTAATTCAATTGGCGCTGTCACATATTCCAAAACTAACTGATCAAAGGGCGTGGGAATCTCGCTTGTCACTGCTTTTCCTGCCTTCTCCTGGTGACGCTGTTGTTCGTATTCGGCTTTTTGCAGTGCGTCTCTTTCTTCACTGTTGAGTGAGATATCCGCCCGGTAAGCCGCTTTGAAATGCTTGGTTTTCGCGGCAGATAACGCTTTGATAAACTGCGATACCCGAATCTTGCCCAATTTCTGAAGAAGCACATTGAGCTTTTTATCAGCCTTTTCAGTGACTTCCATACTGTTTACCACACTTTGAGTGACAAGCGGATTGACTAAGTGTGCCAATAGTAAATTGGTTAAAATTTTGCCCGTTTGTTGTCGCGCAATGAACTGTTGTTCTAAAAAAACGGTGTGTTGCAGATACACTTGTTCAGTATGCCAAAATGTGTTTTGCGGGTGAAAAGCTAAATCCAGTAAGCGGATAAACCCGTTTGTCGCCTTTGATGGCTTTGGCACTTCAACACGAACCATATCTAAAACTTGTGCCCAAGCTTCAAACAAGGCGCGTTGGAACCAAGCATATTGAAACAACGGCACTAATCGCTGTTGTCTCTCACGTTTCACTGCGATATCAAAATCGCGTTCCATCATACGCGTTGAGGTAAACGATTTTCCGTGCTTAATGGGTAAATAGTCTAGAATTTTAGCCACCACTTGTCGTGCTTATAAAGCCTCAGCTTCATGGCTATCTGATAGGCGTTTGAGTTGATTTAAGTGGGTTTTAAAAATCCCAAAAGCTTGCGCCCATTGTTGGCTACCAAATACGAGACGTTCAAGACAGGGTACCCAATATTTTCTCGCTTGCTTTTCAAGTCGATTTTTTTTGGCCCAGAGAAAACCGATTCCAACGAATTTCTGTGGTGTCTTGTTTTAAATCCGCTGTGATCTCCTGCGCTTGCAAGAGGTATTTGAGCAACGAGTGTCTGTCTCCAATACTGTCTTCTAGGGCTTGATTGAGAATCCCTATCGAGGTGAGCGAATAGGGGTGAAGCATTTGAGTCGCTTTTGCCTTGCTATTCCATTCAATGACGGCTAAGCCTTCGCGGCCGTGCTTTTGAAGAATATGATCGCAAAATTGACGGCAAACTAGGTTGCCTATGGTGCTGTCAGATAGCAGAATGGTAAAGTGCCCACTCACTGATTGGGCGGTGCTGTTGATATCGACAAATAAACGACGAAATACCTCTGGTACTGTTGGAGTACGCTTGAAAGCGGATTCTTGATGGTTTGTGGCGTTTGGGACGAAAAGTAGACAAAGGGGTACGCGGAGTTCGGTCATTTTTTCAGGTTGTTTTTGATAAACCTGTTGTAGAGCAAACCAACGATGTTGCCCATCAATGATCACCAGTTTTGCCCCGGTTTCTTCCCCTGTCGCGAGACACAAGTCTAATTGGACGGGTTCACACTGTACGCCTTGGGCTGTCATTTTGTCCTCGTTTTGCACTTGAACTCGATGAGCATGTGGATGGTGGCTAGGTAAGTAAGTGAGTTTAAAGTAGCCATACCATTCCCTGATAATGTGTTTAATCTGTTCTTGCCCATTTTGGTTGACAATCTGGCTGTGTTCTTTTGTGTAGCCGGTTTCCATGACTCGGCCGGTTACTGGCACGATAGCGGCTAACAAGGGGGGGAAGTAAACGACTCTTTGTGAGAGTTCACTGGGCGAGACTTGATTGGGGTTTGGATTCAGGTAGGGTTCCATTTCCTTAAAAACCCGTTGTTCATCCAACTCACGTTGCATCAACAACTCAAAGGAGAGTTTATCGGGATAGAGTTCTCTTGCTAGGGTTAATTTGGATAATTCTGCGGCAGAGAAGGTGGTGAGCAGATATTCAACGGGAAAAGAACCACCCGTTTGAAACACACCGTAGTTACCCAAGCGTTTAAAGTTATAAATTTGTTCTTCTACAAACTGTTCTAATGACATGAAAAATGCCCTCTTTTAATGATATTGTGATTAAAAAACAGAATGCTTCAAGCTGTTTTAATCTTGTTATCATACCGATTTTTGAAAAGAAGCAGCATGGTAACCTATTAGTTAATATCATGACAAGAGGGCAGTCGGGTCAATATAGATTAAACGGTTGATATTATGAGTAAAAAAATATTTAAAGGAGATATTTCCGGCATTCTGAGAAAAGGAATTGTAGGCCATCAAAAATTTTCCAACTACTTTTTACGTTCCAACTTGAATTTGCTTTTGGAGCTAAAGTCAGGTGGTGGTGAGTAACCAAATACTAAAGCCAATGGGCGCATTTCCAAAAAAAAATTATAGCGTTTTCCAATTGAATGAAGTAAGTACTGAACCACAAATAAACAGGTATTTGACCGCAAAGATTTGCGCCGCGAAGCGTCTCTACGAAACCGCGAATTGTAGAGACGCGATGCTTCGCGTCTCAATGGCTCGCGTCTTTGTAAGTACCTTCGCCAAAAATTGACAAAAGCAAAGGAGCAATCCCTTTTGGTTGCCATTTGCGGTAAAATACCTGTTTATTTGTGCTTCAATACTTAACAGCCAACAGCGGGAAGCCTAAGTCTAAAAGCTCGGTGTTTGATGGGATGGAACGCTGAAGATAACAGCCAACAGCTAAAGCAGTTGTCTAAAAGCTCAAGTCACCTAAAGGTGACTAACCAAATACTAAAGTTTGCAACGCCATTTCAAACTAAGTACTGAAGCATAAATTTTCAGGTATTTTAATAGAAGCAATGTTTATTTGTAATTAGAGACGCGAAGCATCGCGTCTCTACGAAACCGCGAATTGTAGAGACGCGATGCTTCGCGTCTCTTTGCGGTAAAATACCTGTTTATTTGTGGTTCAGTACTTAAAGCTTGCAAGGGCGCATTCTCCATTCGCGCATTCGCAAAATCAATTTTAACGAAATTCGCAGCAAAATCAATTTTATAGCCTTTCCCGATTGAATAAAGTACATTTATATTTAAATTCGCCGCTGCAAAATAAATTTGGAACGAAAAGAGCAAAGCTGCAAAATAAATTTTGCACTCTTTACGTTCCAACTTTAGTTGGCTGTTGGCTGTCACTCTAAAAATTTGGGTATTTAGCTGTTGGCTGTTTTTGGTCAAATTTTATAATAGCGACTTTATGACGATGCTAAGTATAGGGTACTAAGTACTGAAGCATAAATTTTCAGGTATTTTAATAGAAGCAATGTTTATTTGTAATTAGAGACGCGAAGCATCACGTCTCTACAATTCGCGGTTTCGTAGAGACGCGATGCAGAGCAAATCTTTGCGGTCAAATACCTGTTTATTTGTGGTTCAGTACTACATTTTACTCCATTTCAAATTGTCGATTTGTTTCTTCAATTCTAAATTCTTGGTTTCTAATTCAATGTTTTTTGCTTCAAGTTGTTTTTGTAAATGACTGATTTGTAATTGCGTATTGATCCGTACTAAGGCTTCTTCATGCTGAAAAGGCTTAGTGATGTAATCCACTGCGCCTAATTTAAACCCTTTGATTTTATCGACGGGATCCGTTAAGGCTGTCATAAAAATAATCGGAACGTCTTGAGTTTGGGAATCGGCTTTCAGTCGCTGACAGGTTTCAAAACCATCTATGCCGGGCATCATCACATCTAACAGAATTAAATGTGGTTTTTCATGTTGAATAACTTGTAAAGCTTGTTCACCATTTTTGGCGAGTGAGACTTTAAAGTTATTTTTCGTTAAAAAATGGGACAAGATACGTGCATTGAAATCGGTATCTTCGACGACTAGGATAGTCGGTGAGCTTGGCATCCTCAGGCTTAAAATTTTCTGACAGCGTTGCAAATAAACACAGGCCGCTTCATCGCTGTCGTTGAGTTGTAGAATGTTTTCAAAAAACGCTTGTGCTTCTTGGTAGGCATCATCATGATACAGTACAAAACCTTCTTCAAACTCATTGCTACTTTGCTCTTTCAAAGCGAGTATTTCAGGCGGATCGGCATCATAAATTTCGTAAACCGTGACGACTTCCGATTTGCCTTTGACTTTGACGGCATCAATCACGCGAACATGATATTCTAAGGGATCGGCTAGTTTCCGATAAGTGTGTTCTGTAATTAACAAAGCTGTGCCGTAGGTTTTTGTCAACCCTTCAACACGAGAAGCTAAATTAACGGCATCGGCAATCACGGTGCTATCCATGCGATTTTTCCCTCCGACGGTACCTAGCATCAAATGCCCCGTGTTGATGCCAATGCCTATTCGCATGGGTTTGAAACCGCTACGTTGTAGCTGTTTATTATATTGTGTGAGCTTTTTGAGCATGGCAATGGCACCACGCACGGCATCATCGGCGCTGGTTGGAAAGAGGGCCATGATGGCATCGCCAATATATTTGTCAATAATCCCATGATGTTCAATAATTATGGGTTCCATTTGGCCTAAGTAGGCGTTGATAAATTCAAAAATCTCCTTGGGTGTCATCTTTTCTGAGATAGAGGTAAATTCCCGAATGTCGCAGAACAAAACGCTCACTTCTTTTTCTACTTGGTCGCCTAAATTGACATCCAAAATGCTTTTTTTGTCTAACAGGCTGAGAAATTCACGCGGTACAAAGCGTTCATAAGCTTGATTGAGTTGGAACAGTTCTTGGGTAAACCTTTCTCGCGCTTCCATAGCTTGTTTGCGTTCGGTGATATCTTGGAAGACGGTAATGGCAAAGACAATCGATCCTTGCTCATCAAAAATGGGGGTGCTCCAAGCTTCAATGGGAATGATTTTATCAGCTTGATGGATTTCGAGATCATCGGCGGTCGTACTTTCGCCTATCAGGGCTCGCACAATCGGCAGTTTGTTAAAGGGATACAGTTGATTGGTTTCGGCCATGTAAATTTGATAAACCTCTGCAAATTGCTCAACATTCACCTCTTCTATCAGCCCTTTTCCAAAAATATGTTGCGCCCTTTGATTGATATAGTGGGGTTGACCTTGATCATCCAGTACAGCTACGCCAACCGGAATGGCTTCTAGGAATTGTCTGAGCCTTTCTTCACTTTCTTTGGCAAGCTGTAAAGTTTCTGCTTTCAGTTGCTGGATGTGAAGATGGGTTTTAATACGGGCGATCAGTTCATCTTTGGAAACGGGTTTCGTTAGGTAATCATTAGCACCGCTTTCTAATCCAAGCACTAAGTCGGCAACTTGATTTTTGGCCGTCAACAGTATGATGGGCAGTTCATCAGCTTGCCACGTTTCCCGAATTGTTCGTGTGACATCATAGCCGGTTTTATGCGGCATCATAATATCCAGTAAAATCAGATCAGGCTTTTGCCCGTTTTCGATAAGCGATAAAGCGTCTACCCCTGAAGCGGCTTGATAAAGGGTATAGTTTTGTAGTGAAAGAAAGTTGATCAGAACTTGCCGGTTGACGGCTTCATCATCGACAATCAAGATGCTGTACTCGCCTTGCGGTAGCGTGAGTTTTGAAGCCGTTTTTGCGCTTTCCGCCTCTGATGAAATATCGGTAGGGCTATCGTTTTCCGGTATGGGAACCGCTGCGATAATTTCCCTTTTTGAAGAATGACAGGCAGAAGTCCATTCTTTAGCGCCTAAGGATGGCAGGCTCAATAGAGCCGATTTTGTTGCTTCAACTTGACTCTCTTCGACTGGCGTATCAGAAATCGGTAAGGTAAAAATAAATTGTGAGCCCATTCCGATTTGTGATTGAACATGCATTTGACCGCCATGCAGTTTGACGAGCTGTTGAGTGACAGCCAGTCCTAAACCGGTGCCGCCATAGACTCGCGATGTGGAACCATCTGCCTGTTCAAAGGCTTCAAAGATGCGGTCAAGTTTTTCTTCGGCAATACCGATGCCGGTGTCGGAAACGGTGATAGCGAGCTGCGAATTGTGAAGCGGTTCTGAATCCGTTTCTTCGTTTTCCTCTAGGGTGAGCCCGCTTATCATTTCGGCTGATATGGTGATAGTGCCGCTGTCAGTGAACTTAATCGCGTTACCGACTAGATTATATAGAATCTGTTGGATACGATTTTCATCAGCATTAATAGGCTGTAAATCGGCCGAAATGGTATTGATAAGTTCCACTGGTTTGTGGCCGATGAGAGGTTGGCTGAGTGCTAAAACGAGATCAGCAATTGTCCGCATATCAATCGTTTGGAGTTGTAAATCAAATTCTTTCTTTTTTAATTTAGAATAATCAAGGATATCATTGACGAGGTTAGTGAGACGTCGTCCACTGGAGACTATCATGGCCAGATTGGACTGGAGTTGTTGGGTAACGGGCCCTGCTGCGCCATCAATCAGGGATTCTGCAATGCCGATGATACCATTCAGCGGTGTCCGCAATTCATGGGAGGTGTTGGCTAAAAATTCATCTTTGAGTCTATCGGCTTCTTTTAATTGGGCTGCAATTTCCTTTTCACGTTCTAATTCTACTTGCTTTTCTCTGAGTTTACGTTTTTGGGCCCGGATATAACTCACCATGATCGCTAAAATCGTTATGACGTATAACGTATAGGCCCACCATGTTTTCCAAGGGGGGGGTAGGATGGTGATTTGGATAGCCACGCCTTTTTCATTCCAAACGTCGTCGTTATTGCTGCCTTTGACGCGAAAAGTATAGCTACCGTGGGGAACACTGGTGTAGTAAGCACGACGGCGGGTGCCGACTTCATTCCAATCCGTTTCTAGGCCTTCAAGTCGATAGGCATATTGATTTTTGCTCGGTTCTAAAAAATTTAAGGCGGCAAATTCAAAAGAAAAAAACGATTGTTTATAAGACAGCGTGAGCTTTTGAGTCATGCTGATGTGTTGTTGTAGGGGCGAACTCTCGCCTATGTTGAGAGACTGATTAAAAATTTTAAAGTCGGTTACGACGACAGGTGGAATATAGGGGTTATCTTCGATATTTGCCGGATAAAAGGCATTAAACCCGTTGATGCCGCCAAAAAATAATTCACCACGAGGGTTTTTATGGTAGGCGGCCCGAAATTCATTGCTTTGTAGTCCATCTAGTACGTCATAATTTCTAAAGGTGTTGGTTTGAGGATTGAATTTGGATAAACCTTTATTGGTACTGAGCCAAAGATTGCCCTGCTTATCTTCCAAAATGCCATAAACCACGTCATTGGCGAGGCCATCTGTTTCGCGGTAATGGGTGAACGTTTCTGTTTTTCGGTCAAATTGGTTCAAGCCACCACCGAGTGTGGCGATCCATAATCGGCCTTTTTGATCTTCATAAATGGCAGAGACTTCGTTATAACTGAGCGTGTCATTATTTTGTTGTTCGTACATATAACGTATAAATTTGTTTTTTTTGCGATCAAACTGATTCAAGCCGCCAGCCTGAGTACCGATCCAGAGCATGCCTTGCCTATCTTCATAAATGGATAAGATACTGTCATCACTCAAGCTGTTGGGATTATTAGAAACGTGACGGAACGATACAAACTGATTGATATCGCGATCAAATCGGTTAAGGCCGTCTCGCGTACCAATCCAGAGTGTGCCACTTTTGTCTTCGTAAAGGGTTCTGACTTGGTTATGACTCAAACTCACAGGATTTTTCGGTTCGTGAACGTAATGCACAAAGGTATCGTCTTGACGATTATACTGATTTAAACCGCCACCGTAGGTGCCAATCCACAAGGTGCCTGTCCGATCTTCGTAAATGGACCATATTTCGTTATCACTTAAACTGTCTGGATTTTGCGGATCATTAAAATAATGTGTGACTTTCTCTCGATTTGGGTCAAATTTATTGAGCCCGGCAGACGTACCAACCCACAGCATACCCTTGTTATCTTGGTAAATGGATGAAACGAGGTTATCACTCAAACGGTTATCATTTTGCGGTTCGTGAAAATAATGCTGAAACTTGTCTCGCCGACGGTCAAATTTATTCAGGCCGCCACCATCCGTGCCAATCCACAGTGCGCCCGCTCTGTCTTCATACAGTGACATCACGTAGTCATTATTCAAGCTATAAGGATTCTTGGGAGCATGTCGGTAATGGATAAATTGGTTTTGTTCACGATCAAACTGATTAAGGCCATCATCGGTGCCAATCCACAGTACGCCGGTGCTATCTTCATAAATTGACCAGATGATATTGTTACTTAAACTGTTAGGATTGAGCGGATCATGCCAATAATGCACAAATTGTTTGCGCTCGCGATCAAACTTATTGAGGCCACCGCCTTCAGTGCCTATCCATAAAGTATTCGTGCGATCTTCGTAAATAAAAGTGATTTTATCGTGACTTAAACTATTCGGATTGAGGGGATCATGTTGATAACGCACAAATTGGTTTTGTTCGCGATCAAACTGGTTTAAACCGTGGCTATCTGCGCCAATCCACAAGGTGTCTGTGCTATCTTCATAAATTCGCCAAACCGCGTTACTACTCAAGCTATTCGGATTTTGTGGATCATTTTGATAATGCACAAATTGATTTTGTTGAGGGTCAAAGCGATTAAGGCCGCCATCAAAGGTACTAATCCACAAAGTGCTTTTTGAATCTTCATAAATACCGAGTACCACATCACTACTTAAGCTGTCGGGATTTTGAGGCTCATTTTGGTAATGCACAAATTTATCTTGTTGGCGATCATATTTATTCAAACCGCCACCATCCGTACCAACCCAAAGCGTTCCCGCCTTATCCTCGTAAATGGACAAGATAAAATTGTTGCTTAAACTATCAGGGTTTTGTGGGTCATGCCGATAATGCGTAAACGTATAACCATCATATTTATTAAGCCCATCTTGTGTAGCAAACCACATAAACCCATATTGATCTTGTAGAATGACATAAACTGTATTTTGGGAGAGCCCATCGGAGAATTGTTCAAATTTAATCTCTTGCTTTTGAGCAAATACTGGAATAGATAAGCTCAGTAGTAATAAAAGAAAAAAGGTAATCTTTTTAGATTTGTTCATGTTATTTGCATTGATTTTCAGTTATAAGTTATAAGTTATCAGTTATCAGTTAATTAAGAATAGAAGGCTGATAACTCTGATTAAGCGTTAAAAGATTTATGTGTACCTACTTAATGTCCAAGATAACAGATTATTGAGCAAATTATAGATGTTAAAAAGGATTAAACACTGATAATAATCACTGTTCTATTCCCTGTCATCAAATTACCCACAGTGCAATGTAAGCCACTTTTTAAAGCGGCATACAGACTATAGTGAGATTGATTATGTGGAATTTCAAAATTGGCACCAATTGTTCCTATATTAGTTTATTTCTTAAAATCAATTTATTGTATTGAATTGATTAACGGCTCTTATTTTTCGAGAGAGGTTTAATATAAAACACTGATTGTCATGATAAAATAAATTGAGACTGATCCGTGAATAGGTGTCAAATTAAATGGGGATTTGATTCCCTTTTACCTAATCATAACTTAAAAAAGGCTTTTGGAAATTAAAAAAACATTTAAAATGCGCGATTTGCACTTTAAAATTTGCAATTTGCAAATAAACACTTTAATTAACATGGAGTGTGATGAATTTTTCAAAAGATTAGCTATAATATTAAGTTGTAATCTAGTTAATTTATTAACCGGGCAACCAGAAGGGATTGCCCTTACGAACCGTCGTGTTATGCCATTAATCGGGCAACCACAAGGGATTGCCCCTACGAACCGTCTTATTAATAGGAGAAAAATGATGAAGTTATTACCACGCACCACGCTCTATCTCGCACTTGGTTTTAGCAGTGCAATCGCATCGGCATCCGGTACAATCATTAACAACCAATATACCCCTGAAGGATTTTACCAAAATGATGCCGAGTGTTTCATAAAGGTTAGACCCCGCAGACGGGGTGAAGAGGAGACAAACACATCAACGCCACCTAGCGTGTGGGCACTTGACGTTACCCAGAGCGGTGATTTTTGTTATCGCACTTTAGACAAGGTGACGTTATGGCGGCCTGATGCAAGCGAAGCGGCTCAGTTGTCAATAAAAGAGGCGGCCACTCAAGAAGAACTGGTTAAAGTGCCCTTCCGTAGCGACAGAAGCGAAAAAACTTGGCCAGATCGGATAATCAACCAACCAGGAGAATATCAGATGACACTGGGTGATGGTGAACCAAGAACCATCAGCCTGCACCAGATACCGACCTATGTAGATGAAGTGACTTGGATGGAAAACAAGGCTTGTACACAACAGGCTGAAAGACTTCAGCAGGAAAATAAAATGGTTAATGCAGGGTCGATTTAAACACTTTCCAGAACGTTTGTAGAGACGCGATGCTCGCGTCTCTTGCTCGCGTCTCTTGCTCGCGTCTCTTGCTCGCGTCTCTTGCTCGCGTCTCTTATCAAAGCATTTGCTCGCGTTGTTTTTTAGCAACGCTAGGCAAGAGACGCGAGCATCGCGTCTCTACAGTCTACACATCCTTATCCCTTTTATTTCAATTCTGTGCATCTGGTTAGGCTGTTTCAATACTTTACAAGCTGAACTTTTTGGAGAGGCAAACAAGCTTATGGCGATGTTCAGTTTACTTAAATTAATATAGAGGTGTCAGTTTTATGAATACGGCCCAACTGATTAATGATAATTTAACCAGATTATCGCCAACGCTTCAATCAGAAGTACTTGATTTTATTGAGTATCTTCTGTTTAAAAACAAGCGTTTTTCAAAAGTGGAACAACCCAGTCAAGAATCACTTCTATCACTCAATTTAGCGATGCGTGGTATGGAAGATGAAAAAACGCCCCTTTATATGGTAGAAGATTTACGGGAGAAGTTCTAGTGAAAAAATCGGGTCAAATTGTTTTATTTCGCTTTCCCCAAACGAATCTGATGCGAGGACAACTACGACCCGCATTACTACTTGAAAAATTGCCTGGTTCGTATGATGATTGGCTCATTTGTATGATTTCTTCTCAAATGCGACATTACATGGCCGGACTTGACGAAATTATAGATAAAAACGCGCCTGATTTTTTGGATTCAGGGCTAAAGGAGGCAAGCATTATTCGAGTTGGGCGACTTGCAGTGGTTGAAGGTTTTATGTTACTAGGTTCAATTGGGGAAATTTATAAAGAAAGATTAATGCGTATCAAATCTAACCTCGCGGCTTGGCTTACTAATAATTCGTAGGGTAGCTCGCGTACTTCGATAAATGCCTAAAACAAACCTTATCGAATTCTCGGCACTAAGGGATAGGGAAAAAAATAATATACCCACCAGAATAACGTCTAAGCTTAGGAACAAAATGGCATGTTATTTTTTTTCAAAATTCCTAAAACGCTGTGTAAATCATTGATTATTGATAACTGTAATAATATGAAACAACATGACTCTATTTTTTAAAGGCAATCAAGCCAATCCCCTTATCCCTTTTATTTCAATTCTGTGCATCTGCTTAGGCTGTTTCAATACTTTACAAGCTGAACCCTTTTCCGATGCAAAACAAGCTTTTCAATCGGGCCATTATGAACAAGCTATTAAACACTGGGAATCAGCAGCTCTGCGAGATATAAACGAGCGTGTAGAAGCTTGGATCGGTATCGCGGCTGCTTACCGATATCTTGGATTGTATGATCAAGGCTTGCGAACCCTTAATATGGCATTACCCCAGGTGCGTCAAAATCCTGCCCATCACGCCTTAGTTCTGAATGAATTGAGTCAGTTGCATCAGTCTGCTAGGGAGATTGAACAAGCGATAGACACGGCTGAACAAGCTAAGAAGCTGGCACGCCAAAGCAATGACTCATTCATATTAGCTCAAGTTTTACGTCAATGGGGAAATGTAGTGAGTGCAGAAGATGATTATGAAGAAGCTTTAGAGAGTTACAGTGAAGCACTGGGTTTACTCACTTCTTCAAGCCTGATATCAAAAAAGCCTGTTTCAAAACAGGCTGTTCAAGAATTGCAAGGAAAATTACTGATCAATCAAGCACAAACTCGTTTTTTGTTAGAACTTGATAGTGCCTATCAATATCCAGATAAACTGAAGGCTTTTAATGCCAGTATCACGGCATTGGATAAGGCTTTAAGTGCGACGGGCAACTGGCCTGATGCGTATAGTGAAACGTTTGGGCTGATTGCATTAGCTCAATTAGCCCAAGAAATTCAAGCAGAGTTTGATAAACCTTTCCTGAATAGTCAAGCTTATCAAGCCTTGAACCAAGCACTTAAGCTGGCAGAACGGATAGATAATGCCCAAGCTAAAACGTATGCTTACGGCCAAATGGGGCTGTTATATGAGCAAGCGGAGCGTTATCAGGATGCCTTAGTGCTAACGCGACGCGCCTTGTTTTGGGCCCAACAAATCAATGAACAACAGCTTTTGTATCGTTGGCAATGGCACACGGCGCGTATTTTCAAGGGCCTGGGCAATTATGATGAAGCGATAGTCGCCTTACGGGAAGCGGTGAACATTATCAACAACCAGTTTGTTCGTGAACAAATCGTCAAGATGGGCTACCATCTGAAAACGTTTCGTGAACAAGTGGCGCCGGTTTATTTTGAGTTAGCTGATTTGTTGTTGCAACAAGCTGCTACAACTCGGACAGCCTATGATCGTAATCAGAAGGTGCAAGAAGCGCGGGAAAGCATAGAAGGGTTTAAAACCGCTGAATTGCAAGATTATTTTCAGAGTGAATGTATTACTGTTCAAGCGGAATGTACCCCTTTAAAAGAGGCACTGGATGCCCACACAGCGATACTGTATCCCATAGTGCTTTCAGATCGACTGGAATTATTGATCACGCTACCGCAGGTCGATAACCTCGTCCAAATCACGGTGCCTGTTAGTGAGGAAGCACTGCGTAGAGAGATTGCGTTTTTTTTGTCAGCACTGCGTAAACACCCTCTTTCTTATGCCGCACGCGCTGATAGGGATGAGGACGAAACGGAAGAAGTAGTCTGTGCGCCTTCATCGTGGCAGAATATTCCTTTAACCCGTCAAGAATCAGAGCGTGCCCAAGTCTTTTTAAAACCGGCTCAAAAATTGTACACTTGGTTAATTCAACCCCTGAAAGACAAACTGACTGAGCATGACATCAACACCCTGATTCTCGTTTCAGAAGGCGTATTGCGTACCCTGCCTTTTTCAGCCCTGCATGATGGACAGGATTTTCTCATTCAGGATTACGCTTTGGCCACAGCACCGGGCCTGTGCCTAAGTGGTTTGAAAAAGCAACAATGGGATGTTGGTAATATATTAGTCAGCGGCCTTTCGGAAGCCGTACAAGGATTCTCTTCTTTACCGTGTGCCGAATATGAAAAAGATACCCTACAAAAGTTATATCATTTATATGACGACAATCATATTCCCTTGTTTAATGAAAGCTTTACCTACCCCAATATGCAAAAAAACATTCACGAAACAAGATATTCTATCGTGCATATTGCATCTCATGGTCAATTCAAATCCAATTTGGAAGACACGTTTTTGTTATCTTATGATGATAAATTAAGCCTAGATAAACTGGAAAAGCTGATACGACGTACCACCTTGCAACAAAAGCAGGTAGAATTACTCACCTTGAGTGCGTGTGAAACGGCGGTAGGTAATGATCGTGCCGCATTGGGATTAGCGGGTGTGGCATTGAAAGCGGGGGCTAAAAGTGCCTTAGCGACTTTATGGAAAGTAGATGATGCCGCAACACCAGCAGTCGTTATTGAATTCTATCAGCAATTGGCAAACCAAAGGCTGAGTAAAGCACAAGCTTTACAAAAAGCCCAGAAAATGATGCTCAATAATAGGAAATATCGTCAATTTCAACATCCTTATTACTGGTCAGCCTTTTTATTGATTGGAAATTGGCTGTAGATTTTAATCTCACGCAAAGTAGAGACGCACGGCCGTGCGTCTCTACAATTCGCGGTTTCGTCGGCTCTGCCTCGCGTCTCTTTGCGGTAAAATACCTGTTTATTTTGTGGTTCAGTACTTAAGACTTAGCAGCAAAGCAGCGAAAAGCGTGAGATTAAAATCCTTCCCGATATCGCCGTAACCACATTTCTAATAACGGTACTCGCAATTTCCAATTTTTGCCATCATCAGAAATGATATAGCCGTAATCTTCGAGTTTCAATCTGCTCTTTTTGTCGGTAATAGGTTGATTATAAAGGATTTCCTCGATTGTGCTCTGGCATTGCTGTTGGGAACAAAATTCTGTCCAGAAGGTGTTTAGGGCGTTAGTGCCGCGTTGCACAATTTTTTGCGTGATAACGTGTTCTAAATCGGCCAGTGTCATGTCTTTGCGGCCTTCGGTATTGGCGATGTTGACCATATAGCGACATAGCATTTGTAACAGGGCGGGATGGCCTTGAGTGACTGTCCACATACGTTCAATGACTGCTGTTGGGTAATGCAAATCGACGGGTTCGGTAATCAGGCGCGTTGTATCTTCATGGCATAGGTAATCGACTTTTAGTGGCATGGCGTGAATAAAACAGCGATCCCAATTGGGTTTTTTGAGATCAGCGAATTGGGCGGCTCCCACAAATAGGAATACGATTTGATTTTGCTGTTGGGAGAAACTCCGCATGGCTTCTAACAGCATTTTGCCTTGTTTTGGCTCAGTCATAAAGATGCGTTCATGCAGGGCTTCGTATTCGTCAAAAGCGAGTATGATTTTTTCGTCATGTTGGTGACTGAGCGTTTCTAAGTGGCGCTGCATTTTCCCCCAGGCTTCTAGCCAATTGTCGCTGGGTTGCCAGTCGATTTCTGCTGTCTTCCAAGTCTTGTTCAAGCGTTGCTGTAAGTCTTTTAACCAGTTAGCTAGACTATTGACGTTGCTACTTTGGCAATCTTGATAAATGACTTTAAAACGGCTGCCTAACAATCGGGGTAAGAATTTGAGTAGACTGCTTTTGCCAACCCGACGTTGTCCATAACAGAGAAACAGTGGCATGGTGCGGGCGGTGAGGATGTGTTGCTTCAATTCTTCTTTAATATCGGCCCTGCCGAAGAAGATATTGTGGTCGTTTTCGGGGTTTAAAATGTCGCCAAAACGGTAAATATTGGGGGTCATGGGTTCTTGGCTCTGTGCGTTTTGAGTCAGTTGGGCCCGTTTTTCTTTGGCTGCGGTTTGCCAGTGCTCAACGGCCGGGAGGTAGTAGTGATGCCAGCGAGAGGGTTCACGTAAGCTTAAGTCTCTAAACTCGTTAAGTTGTGTGCAGAAGGTTTCAAACTGATCCTTTTTTAGAGTGATCTGATGTTCCTCTTCGTAAGCGACGAATTGCCTTTTGAGTTTGTCAATCTGATTGAGCCACGATTCGGAGGGCGTCAAGCGCGGCGTTTCTTGAATCAGGGGCGGAGGTAGCAAGCCTTGTTTTTGTAAAGGATGATGTTGCCAGTTGCCCGCACTGGCCGCGTGGGCGATGTGCATAGCCAGTTGTTTTTGTAAGGGGCGGTATTCTTGGAGAAAGTTGACCAAAGCCAAGCCGGTTTTTGGGTCTTGTTGGGCTTGGGTTGTCAGTTTACGAGTCATGCCCCAAATCGGTAGCAAAATCGCACCATCGCCAATGTACGGGTTGTTGGTTAAACTCACGTTAATTAGCGATTTTAGGAAATGCCAAGGGTAGAGCCAAAGGCGGAAATAACTGAGATAGTAAAAGATCGGAAATGCTAAACCGACTGCTAAACCTCCTTCTAAACCGAATGCTAAACCTCCGGCTAAACCGACTGCTAAACCGAATGCTAAACCTCTGGCGACTGCTAAACCGACTGCTAAACCGAATGGTAAACCTCCGGCTAAACCTCCGGCTAAACCGACTGCTAAACCGACTGCTAAACCGACTGCTAAACTGAATGCTAAACTGAATGCTAAACCTCCGGCGAAAGCGAATAGTAAACCTCCTGCTAATAAACCGAATGCTAAATATTTCAAACTTTTATAGTTCTCAAAACGGGCAAAAAAGTGAGCTTTTTCCCACCATGTTGAATAGGTTTGCCATTGTTGAACAAAAACTTCGTTGGTCTCTATATTTTCCGGAGCATCGGGTGGAAAAATTAACGGTAAATCAAAACCGGCAATAATAATTACGCTAATAGCATAAAGCACCAACGTCAATGGAATGATGACGAAAATGAAATTGACGAAAATAGCCTTTGAAAGTATTTTCATGTTTTGGATTTTACTCAAGGTTTTTTCATACCGCTCAAATAAAACCGGTTCAAAAATCAGCCATTGCAAAAGTTGCTGACTGTTTTTGGGGGTAGTGGGTTTGTTAAAGGGATTGGGCATGATTTTAGTCTTTAGTTAGTATAGTGAGTTGGTATAGTACAGCGAATTACGGGGATAAGTACAGCGAATTACTAATTAGTACAGCGAATTACGGGGATAAGTACAGCGAATTACGGGGATAAACGAATGAGTACAACTCATTACGGGCCGATAAACGAATTAAAACCTATGGCCCATTTTTCATTGCTTGATGATTCCATAGCCATTGTATTAATTCGTTTATCCCAGTAATTCGCTGTACTAATTCAATTCGTTGTACTCATTCCTTACGTTTTTTAAACACTTCACGGATTTTATCTATCAAAACAATCGGCCATTCTAAAAATACCGTCTTTAAAATATCGTATCCCATGCTAAATAAATGCTTCATTTTGAAAATGCTTAAAATCTTATCGGCACCACTCCTGATTTTCACACCATGATACTCAGCTTGTTTGGATTGCCGTTTATATCGCTTCTGCCAATCTTTTAATTGCCGAATAAAACGCGCCATATCATCCCAAGACTCAACAGAATGGCTCAACTGCCGCGACAAATAATCGAACAGCGCGTAATCATAACCCAACTCTCGATGTTGCCCTTGTTCCAACAAATGAGAAATATGTACCGTTGACAATTCTGAATGCCGCCGAGTCAACTCATACCGCCCCTCATCTCCCATCAAAGCCGGCAAATATTCAATTTCCTGAATATCCAATTTAGACGTTTTAAACTCCCCACCGATATTAAACGACATCCCATGATAACTCGTGCCTTCAGTGATCACCAACAACGCCACATTGCGATAATTCTTCAAACTATTCAAGTGGATATAAAAATCTTGTTCAAACTGCACATCAACATCATTCGCACGCATCGCATCCAAATGATTTAAAACAATGATAAACTGTTGATCCGCTTTCTCCAACTCCGCCAAAATGGTAAAGAACTCAGGGCATTCCTGTGCAGCGGCTCATGAGACTGATGCCACAAATCCAATAAAAACTGCCGGTAACTCCCGCGACAAGAACGCATATTCACCGCCAAAACCCTGGCATTTAGCAAATCACAACCCTCAACATCAGCCTGCAACCTATCGGCTTCTTGATCTATTTTCGGCACCACCACATTCACCGAAGTACCCTCTAACAAATGCGTTAAAATGTTCTCAGTAAAGCGATGGCGTAAACAATGAGTATAATTAATGGACATCATATCAAAACCCGTTATTTGGAATGAAATTTAATGCGTGCTGGTTTAAGGTTTTTAATGGAATCAATCCAATCATGATATTTTTCAAGCACTTTAGGTTTCAGTACTTACAAAAATGCGAGCCATTGAGACGCGAGGCATCGCGTCTCTACAAAACCAAAATGCGAGCCATTGAGACGCGAGGCATCGCGTCTCTACAAAACCAAAATGCGAGCCATTGAGACGCGAGGCATCGCGTCTCTACAAAACCAAAATGCGAGCCATTGAGACGCGAGGCATCGCGTCTCTACAAAA
>Ga0190315_1000278_pt1 | contig 29978 bp, 23 predicted proteins | sample 48701101_MG_FD_161673 | JGI IMG/M metagenome (GOLD analysis project Ga0190315, IMG submission 161673) | Hydrothermal vent sediment bacterial communities from Southern Trench, Guaymas Basin, Mexico - 4870-11-0-1_MG | ecosystem: Environmental > Aquatic > Marine > Hydrothermal vents > Sediment ...
TAATCACTTAACTTTTTTAAAGTATAGAAAATTTTATAGAACATTCTAATCTAAAAAGATCATATCTGTCCATAATTTCTCAATTTTTATGTCGTAGTAAAGTGACTGCACCCAATTTATTTTGCGATGATCAATTTTCGTTCTAAATTTATTTTGCGATGGAATACCTTTGGACAATCATTTTCTAACAAGCGGTTGTACGACAAATTCATATTCTAACAAGCGCACTATCACGCCTTGATATGGATCAATACGCGCTCTATGTAGGCCCGGGGAGTGGTAGTTGGCAAAAATTAATGCGCCTTTCGCTTTTTTCGTGTTTTCGGGCATTTTAAAAAACGGAATGACTTGCCCCGGCACGACTTCCCATTCCCAAGTGTGCAATATAGCGGGATAATCACGTTTGAATTGTTCGCGTTTTTCATACCATTGTTTAGCCGAAAGGCTAATCAGTTGTTCGACTAATGCCTCGTCATAGAGAATCACAACATCTAAGGCAATGGGAGAATTGTTGTTGGCATTTTGATTGACATCAAATGTAATCAGTTTAGTTTGGACGATGCTTTTGCTACACCCAAATAGAAGTAGCAATAATATGATGCCTAACCACTGTATTCTTGTCATTAACATATAGATTCTATCCACGTATTAAAATAAATAATGAGTGTGACGGATTTTTTTGCGTTCAAATTGCTGAAAATCATACTATTTTTATAACTCAATCAGGCCTTCGCAAAATAAATTTGGAACGAAAATCAGGCATTCGCAAAATAAATTTGGAACGAAAATTGGGGCAAAATCCCTTTTTTTAGAAATGGGGCCTGTTGTTCTTGATATAGCGTTTCCCGATTGATCGTTCCAAATTTATTTTGCGGCCTTCTTGGAGTGCCAAATTTATTTTGCGGTTCGATTTTCTAGATATAACTGTACGTCATGAGATTGGGAAACGCTATAATCAAAACTCTAAGCGAATTCCTCCTATCAGGGAATGATTCGTCATATTGCTTAAGCCAAGGGTGGTGTCATAATTAATAAATGCTGCGGCGCCTTCCTTGAATTGTAATGATAACCCTAAGCCTATGTTGGCATAATGGGTATCAGGTTCATCCGTTTGCAAGTGGAATCTTTCCCTTCCAGCATCTTCCAGAAAATAGCCGCTAATCCAGCGTTGCTCATTTTGAGTTTCCATCACCCATTCAAAATTCAGTTGGGGGATCAATGTGGTGCCAGAATCTTGGGGCAGTTCTAATGCGAATTGTGTCCCTAATGCCATCGTGAGGGATTTCACATTTTGGCTTTCAATGGCTAATCCAAAACCTGCACCTGGGGCATCTGAAATGGACATGTTTTCCCGAAACCCATCTATGCCAGCCTGTAAATAATCAAACCGTAGCGTGGGGGTGATCGTTAAAGCCTTAAAATGAAAATCATAGCCACCGCTGAGACTAAACAGTTGTTGATCGCCATTATGATCAGAATTGGCCAGTTGATCAACCTGCGTTTCGCCAAGCGTGTACCTAATTTTGCGTTGATTATCGTAGCGAGTGATGCCGTAACTGTATAATAAATCAATATAAAATTGTTTGGCTTGGTACAAGGTGCCATACACGGATAAGTTTAAGCCGTCCATGTCGATACTGCCGGCATCATCATACAAATCCGTTTTGGCTAAGTTATAACCCAGTGCTAAACCTAAAATAAAGGTGTCTGAAAAGCGATAATCGACTCCCCCAGTTAAGCCTATTGTATTGAAATCAAAGCCCGATTCTTGTTCCGTTTCCTCTTTATGCCCAAAGCCAATATTGCCATTGACGAATACGCCTAATTTATATAAATCAAAGGCATGAGCCGTGCTACTCTGTAATTGGGTGCTGGCTTGTCCGGGTATCGGTTGGCCTTCAAGTTGTAACTCGGACTCTGTTGGCATTGGGACAGTTTGCCCATCAATATTGATTTTTAAATTTTCCACTTGAAACCCGGTGGCACCACTGCGTAATGCCATTAACCGGGTACTGATATTACGGACTTGTCTGGAAGAGGCTTCAATAGATAAACGGCCTTGAGTGGCAAATTCTTCTGGCGCCAGTTGTTGGAGAATATTCGCGACACTCCCCGGTTGAGTGCCAACATGAATCAGCATTTCGCTACAACGCGCCTGTAAATCGGCACTGGCTTGTCCCGATTGGCAAATCGTGCCTAAAGTTTGCGCCATAGCCCGTTGGTTGGGATTACGTGCCACTGCCATCAGTGCTGCAACGGCATCATTAATACTGACATTGTCTAGGATATGAACCGTTGCCACCGCTTGTCCTAATACTGCTCGATTACTGGGATTCGTTAAAGTTATCAGAAAGGTTTCTTCACCTTCAATAATATCATCATTAGCGATAGAAATGGTAAACGTTTTCGGTGCTTGGTCACCATTATCCCATTTTAAAGTTCCCAGAGTCGCAGTGTAATCTTGTCCCGCCATCGCTGTTTCATCACTGGTCACATAATCCACAATTAATTCACCATCACTGCCATCAGTCCGCAAAACCGTTATTGTCACGGCCCCATCTATCTCACCAACATGATAACTGGCCGCACTCAAACTAATGTCACCGGGCTTTTCATCATCGGTAATGACCAATTGTGCATTGGCCTCACCTATCAAAGCATCAATAGGATTACTCAAGGTTAAATTAACCGTTTCCTCATCTTCCGTTTCCAGATCATCATTGATAAGAATGGTAAAGGTTTTTGGCTCTGTATCGCCTTCTTCCCAATTCAGCGTGGTCGTCACGGGTGTATAATCTTGTTCAGCAACAGCAGAACCATCATGGGTAGAAACATCAACTGAGAGGGGACGATCACTATCACCTTCGCGGGTAATTGTGATACTCGCCTCCCGTGCTGACTCGCCCACCGTATAAGTCGTTTCACTAAACTGCACGGTCACATCTGGTAAAGGCAGCACAGTCGTTTCTATAGGAACAGTGGTACTGGTAACAATCTCTTTGCATTTTTCTACCGGAGGTGTTTCTACCTCCGTTTCGCCCTCCGCTTTTCCCTCCTCTTCCGTTTCGCCCTCCGTTTCGCCCTCCTCTTCCGTTTTTCCCTCCTCTTCCGTTTTTTCCTCCTCTTCCATTTTTAGTTGAACTTCCGTTTTTCCCTCCTCGTTATTATTCTGGCAATTGTCGGTTGTCAAACCATTGACATTTAAAATACTGCTGATAGTGCCTTCAATGGTAGGCGTAACGATGATAGTGACTGTCGCCACTGTCCCATCAAGTGTCCCTAATTGACATGTAACGATGCCATTTGAACTACAATCTCCAACACTGCTTTCGGTTGAAACTAAGTTAAAATTGGGGGGCAAACCGTAAGTTAAAATCACATCATTGACACCGGATGTGATACCAGAACGAATAGGAAAAATGGTTATGGTATAGCTGATATTTTCCGTGACGATGGCATTTTTCGGTGAAGTGGTTACCGTCATAGAGAGTTCAGCCGCTTGGACTGAATAGTGCCCTATCACAAAGACGAAGCACACTATGAGAAGACTGGCAATGAGGGAGTCCGTGTATTGGAGTCGTTTTTTTTGAGATTGTTTTTTGTTCAGATTCATAACGTATTGAATTTAAGATTAAAATAGAAATTGACTCGATTTTAATGATTTAAATAAACGTCATAACAGCAGGGCATCAATTTTTTTACTCTAACACGAAAACGCTCGCAAATTTCCCTAACGTCTTGCCAAATGATAAAAGGAAAAAATAATTTTCACTGTACGATTGAAACAAACAGCCGCTTGTCTTTTGATAGGTAATGATCGTGCTATGGATATTCAGATAACTTCTCAATGCGACTTAGCGACTTAGCGGCTTTGCGTGAGATTAAAAATGCCACCCTTTTTGAAATTATTATTTATGAAAATCTATAGAATCAAATTTGGTGGCATGATTTATAGATATCACTCAATGTTCACTTAGCGCACCTATCCGTTTTTTTAATCGAGTACAACGAGTTGTACTCGCTTTTCAATGATTTAACAAAACTGATAGGTGCTAAGTCAATCTTCAAATCAGACTTTACTAATATTCTAAGATAATGTAAATTTGCTCTATAACTAAAATAGTTACGATAAATAAAACGACTTGTCATTTTTTGATTTTTTAGAAAGTATAAAACCATTATTTGAAAGTTATTTCAAAGCCTAAATCAATAAAACTTTTTTATTTTATACCTAAAAAGTAAGGTTAATACGGGCTATAAAGTCATTCTAAGACAACAGTGCGATTATCAAATCGCTTGATAATAAAATAAATAATCTATTTTTTCAATAGGTTATATACATTAGTCTATTAACCCATTCTAACTTGAACATCAAGTTAAATAGCCCGGCAGGGCGTTATTGACTTTGTGTACACTAATCATTTTGGAGAGCACTATGGAAAGAGAATTTATTTCTTGGACCGACGACTTAAGTGTCGGTATTCAGGAACTTGATGAACAACACAAGGTTCTGCTCAATTTGATCAATCGTATCTTTAATGAGGCCTTTATCAAGCATAATACCTCTGTTGCTAGTGAGGTTTTAACGGAACTGGTGCAATACACGATCATACATTTTTCCGTTGAAGAAAGCCTGTTTCGGATTTTTAACTATCCTGCTTATGAAGGACACAAAGCACAACATGCTGAACTGACTAGCCAAGTGATGGCACTGAAAGACAAAATCGAGCAGGGTGAAGAGATCAATGTTGAACTGCTTTCTTTTTTGAGAGGCTGGTTGAAAAAGCATATCGTACAAGAGGACAAAAAATACACGAGTTTTTTTGCCGAAAAGGGATTGCAAAAAACTTGGGCTCAAAAATCGTGGCTGGGGAAAATTTGGAAGTAATTTATCAGTTATCAGTGTTCAGTGATGCTGATTTGACTATTGTATTATAATAAAGGCTAACAAATTGATCTAAAATCCAAGTTGCTCACTAGTAATAAAAATAAAAAGGACTGGCTCCTTTTTTGAGCTTTGGTAGATTAGGGGATATTTTTAGTCATGATATCAATGACTAATCTTTTATCCGATTTAACACAGACTAACGAATGAACAGATGAATTTCTGGACAACTATAGCGTTTCAGAAAAGAAATCTTTTAAACTATGTCCGATGCTACCCAATAGATTTTTTTAGGGTAATGGTGGATTACGCACTAGCGGGCTAATCCAAGCAACTTATCACTCATTTATTATGCGTGAAATTTAAAAAGTTGTACAATGCCAAGAGCTAAAAAGGGCGAACACTTATGTTCGCCCCTACATTGCGTCCGTAAACGATGTGATAACTGATAACTGATAACTGATAACTGATGAGGACTACTAAATAATATGCAAAATTATGCTCTTGCGATTGCATTAGCGCCCCTGATGGGGGCTATCATTGCTGGACTCTTTAAAGTCAGTCGGACAGTGGCTCACTCTGTCACGATTGGCGCTGTCGCCATTTCATTTCTGCTCTCGATCTATGTATTTTGTCAAATCATTTTTTGGGGGCATGAACCCTTTAATGAAACGCTGTACACTTGGCTAGTCGCGGGTAATATCCGTTTTGAAATTGGGTTTATGATTGATTCACTCACCACGCTGATGATGTTGGTGGTTACCTTTGTCTCTTTGATGGTGCATATTTATACCATCGGTTATATGCACGATGATCCGGGCTATCAACGCTTTTTTAGCTACATTTCCTTGTTTACCTTTGCCATGCTGATGCTGGTGATGTCGAACAACTTTCTCCAGTTATTCTTTGGCTGGGAAGCAGTGGGCCTCGTATCTTACCTCCTGATAGGCTTTTGGTTTACCAAAGACACGGCCACTTATGCGAATCTCAAAGCATTTTTAGTCAATCGCGTAGGCGACTTTGGTTTTGCATTAGGCATTGCCGCTGTGTTGATGACTTTTAATAGTCTCAACTATGTCGAAGTTTTTAATTTGGCTCAAAGCGGTGAGTATGAAAAGACAATCAGTCTGTTTTCGGGCACAGAATGGTCAATCATGACTGTCATTTGCATTTTGCTATTTATTGGCGCGATGGGCAAATCAGCACAATTTCCCTTGCATGTTTGGCTACCCGATTCAATGGAAGGCCCGACACCCATTTCGGCTTTAATTCATGCCGCCACTATGGTGACGGCCGGTATTTTCATGGTAGCGCGGATGTCGCCCCTATTTGAATTAAGTCAAACGGCGCTCAATTTTGTTTTAGTGATTGGCGCGATAACAGCATTTTTTATGGGTCTATTAGGCATCGTCCAAAACGATATCAAGCGCGTCGTGGCCTATTCCACACTCTCGCAACTGGGTTATATGACCGTCGCCTTAGGCGCATCCGCTTATGCCGCCGGCATATTCCACTTGATGACCCATGCCTTTTTCAAAGCCTTATTATTCTTAGGCGCAGGTTCAGTCATCATAGCCATGCACCATGAACAAGACATGCGAAAAATGGGCGACCTGAGAAAATACATGCCCATTACCTATTGGACAGTCTTAATTGGCTCACTGGCACTGATAGGCTTCCCCGGCTTTGCCGGCTTTTTCTCCAAAGATGCGATTATTGAAGCCGCGTACCATGCTTATGACATCAGAGGCGGTTGGGAAACCGCTTTTGCTTACTATGCCGTTTTGCTAGGCGTGTTTGTAACCGCTTTATACACCTTCCGCATGTTCTTCCTCACCTTTCATGGAAAAGAGCGAATGGATGAACATACCCGTGAACACTTGCATGAACCCCCCTGGGTCGTCACAGGGCCCCTGATTGCCTTGGCTATACCTTCCATAATCATAGGCATATTGACCATCGGCCCCCTGTTATTTGGTCACTATTTTGATGGCGCGATTTCCGTCAGCGATAAACATAACCCCTTTAATCCAGAACACTATCATGGCGTTATCAGTTTTATCGGGCATGGCTTGATTCAATGGCCCTTCTGGTTAGCAATGCTTGGTGTAGGCACCGCTTATTTTCTGTATATAAAGCGTCCCGATTTGCCCGATATGATTGCAAAGCGTACTGATCTAGCGTACAGAATACTGGTTGATAAATACGGTTTTGATCGGTTTAACGACTGGTTTTTTGCCGGCGGCACCCGCAAAATCGGAACGGGACTATGGCAAATTGGCGATGTCAAACTGATTGATGGATTAATGGTCAACGGTTCAGCCAACACCGTCGCTTGGTTTTCAGGCGTTATCCGTCAAGTTCAAACCGGGTTACTGTATCACTATGCCTTTGCCATGATTATTGGGCTTGCAGTACTACTTGGGGTATTTGTTTTATAATGATTGTAGAGACGCGATCGCGAAGCGTCTCTATTTCGCGTTTCAACCAGGTGCCACGTTTCCACATTGTAGAGACGCGATCGCGAAGCGTCTCTATTTCGCGTTTCAACCAGGTGCCACGTTTCCACATTGTAGAGACGCGATCGCGAAGCGTCTCTATTTCGCGTTTCAACCAGGTGCCACGTTTCCACATTGTAGAGACGCGATCGCGAAGCGTCTCTAATCGCGTCTCTAATTCGCGTTTCTACAGGATAATATCGCGCTTCGGAGACGCGAAGCATCGCGTCTCTACAAGTGCTATCGCGATTCGGAGACGCGAAGCATCGCGTCTCTACAAGTGCTATCGCGATTCGGAGACGCGAAGCATCGCGTCTCTACAGGTGCTATCGCGCTTCGGAGACGCGAAGCATCGCGTCTCTACGAAAAACTAAAAAACAACATGACAGATCAATTTCAAAAAAAATATAAAATCTCATCAGCACGTTTACAAAATTGGGATTATGGCACGAATGCTGCCTATTTTATTACTATATGCGCACAAAATAATAAACAATATTTCGGTAAAATCATCAATGGTGAAATGCATTTATCGGAAATCGGGAAAATTGCCGTAACGGAATGGCTAAATACTCTTAACATACGCCAAAATATGAATTTGGAATTGGGGGAATATGTGATCATGCCCAATCATTTTCATGCCATTATCATTATTGGTGAAAATGAATTTAATGGCAATGGTAGAGATGTGATGCATTGCGTCTCTACGTCCAAAAATTCATTTACTCCACAATCAAAAAATTTGGCATCCATCGTTCGGGGCTTCAAATCATCGGTAACCAAAAACGCTCGTCAAATACAACCTGATTTTGTATGGCAAACGCGATTTTATGATCACATCATCCGCAATGATGAATCCTTTCAAACAATTTCTGAATACATACAAAACAACCCTTCAAATTGGGCTAACGATAAATTTTATTCACTGTAGAGACGCGATGCTTCGCGTCTCTATTTCGCGTCTCTATAGGTGCTATCGCGCTTCTGCGACGCGAGGCATCGCGTCTTCTACAGGTGCCACGTTTTCACATTGTAGAGACGCGATGCTTCGCGTCTCTATTTCGCGTCTCTACAGGTGCTATCGCGATTCGGAGACGCGAGGCATCGCGTCTCTACAGGTAATATCGCGATTCGGAGACGCGAGGCATCGCGTCTCTACAGGTAATATCGCGTTTCGGAGACGCGAGGCATCGCGTCTCTACAGGTAATATCGCGTTTCGGAGACGCGAGGCATCGCGTCTCTACAGGTAATATCGCGATTCGGAGACGCGAGGCATCGCGTCTCTACAGGTAATATCGCGATTCGGAGACGCGAGGCATCGCGTCTCTACAGGTAATATCGCGATTCGGAGACGCGAGGCATCGCGTCTCTACAGGTAATATCGCGTTTTGGAGACGCGAGGCATCGCGTGGTGTTTTTTGCGTGCGTTATTTTTCTATCCACCTTAAAATGTCCTTGAAGATTTTTTATTCTGTGCTACTCTGTGTTCACTGTGTTCTCTGTGTTGATAAAAAAATGGGCCATTACAGAGCCGATAACGGTTTAATTCTATCCAGGCTCACAGCAGTTGCTTTTTGGATTTCTTCTATTGAAAACGTCTCCATTTTGAGCATGTTGTTAGCAATCTGTTCGGCAGCGGTGAGTTTCAGTTCGTCTGGCACAGGAAGGCGGCTTGATAGCTCAAAATGAGTCAAAATAATATGCGTCGATATCCGCTTTTCCTGAATCACTTCCTCCGACTCCAGCTTATCTTTCTCAGTATGTTGCTGAAAACAACATAATATCCTTGAGAAAGGCTTTCTGATTTCAGATAGTCTGCCAATTGGCCTTTGCCTCTTTTGAAATAGGTGTTATCGGAATACACTTTCGTTTCGATATCGGTTCGGCCTTGGTAACGAATCAGAATATCTGTCCTCCCTCTCCCTGAAGGCACTTCCAGATAAGTTTGCCCGCCAAGACGTTGAATGAAAAAATTGATGAAACCGTCTAAGGAATAATGCCAAGTGGCTTCTTTCAAGTTGTTCGTGTCAAAGGCCCGAAAACCGCGGCGGCGAACATACGCTCGGTATGCTTTAAGCAATTCATTGATGTTTAAATACCCATATTGTGTGAGGTATTGGTTAATCGTCTCATCAGGTGAGTTGATATAATGTCGGGTTTCTCCATTTATTGAGGGGCGAAAAGCGGTGAGGCGTACCTTTTTGTAAAGCGGAACCCGCAATTTTCGTTCCAAATTTATTTTGCGGCGATTTTCAAACCCAATTTATTTTGCTTTTCGCGATTACTTGGAATGCAAACTAAAGTTGGAACGTAAAGGCAAACTAAAGTTGGAACGTAAAGCCAAATTTGCAAATTGCAACCCCCCCCGGCCGCCAGGGGCGGACGAATTTTTTCCCCACCCTTATACCATTACCCCACCCTTTAGTACAACTGATCAGGGGATATCACTGCTTGGTGCATTGGTAGTATTGAGGAAATAAGTTAATTCCCTGATCCGCTATATTCTTGTTGTTTTTTGTAGTTTCAATGGATTATGGGATAAATCTAATAAATAGTAAACAGGCCTTCTCACCAAGCAGTGATATCCCCTGACCCGTTGTACTAAAGGGTAAAAGAAAAAAGATTCAAGAGTAAAGGGCTAAATAACAAAAAGAGTTACAATTATAAGTCCGCGCAACCACGAAAACCCCTGACCCTGTAGTGATCGACCGGCAAGTTCCAGCTACGGTTGGCAGCACGACAGAGGAACGGGTAGTTGTCGAACGATCTGCTACTAATAATATTCAATACAGAATCACTACTGTTAATAAGATAGTCTAAGTTCCCTTTATCAGACTTGTTCTCTAACCAAGCAGAGCCATCTGTCGGTGCGCCATCATAGTTGTCATGCCATAAATCGGCACACCATTCCCAAACATTCCCGTGCATGTCGTATAAACCAAAGGCATTAGGGGGAAAAGAGCCCACATCGTTTGTTTCTTTACGATACACACCCTTGGGCCCTGATGCATAGGTACGAGTTCCATTGTAATTCGCTAAATCGGTTGTAATCGTTTCACCAAAATAGAAAGGTGTCGTGGTACCGGCGCGACAAGCATATTCCCATTCACTCTCACTGGGCAAGCGATAGGCTTTACCCGTTTTATCAAACAAGCGTTTACAAAATTCAACGCCGTCATGCCATGAAACCTTTTCGACTGGGCGATTATCGCCTTTAAAATAGGACGGATTATTATCCATCACCGCGATCCATTGGGCTTGGGTGATGGGATATTTGCCCATTAAAAAGGGTTTCACAGTGACTTTGTGTTGAGGTTTTTCAGAATCATATCCTTCATTTTTAGGCGATCCCATCATAAACGTACCGCCTGGAATATACACCATTTCCAATAGAACACCCTTGCCTAAGTCTTCGGTTAGATATCGAGCGCGTTTTGGTTCACGTTGTGTGATTTCGCCTTTGGCATTGACTATCACGATTTCAAATTCAAAGAATTGTTGATCAAGTGTCTTGATCTGTTTTTGGGCTTCTTCTGCATGTTCACAAGCCGTTTGCCTGGCCTGTTCATCTTCCCTTTCAGCGCATGCGACTTGCCGTTTTGAAGCCATTTCTTTAAGTAAGGCGTTGTTTTATTCAACCGTTTGTTGCATCTGTTCGAGTAGAATTTGAGTCAGTGTTGAAGGAGTCATGGTGGATTTTTTTGAGATCAATGTCGGGTGGCTGTAGAGACGCGATGCTCGCGTCTCTGCAATGTCGGGTGCCTGTAGAGACGCGATGCTCGCGTCTCTCCATCATAACCAGAGACGCGAGGCATCTCATAACCAGAGACGCGAGCATCGCGTCTCTACATCATACGAAGATTAATAAGCAATAGAATCAAATTGCCGGTTTTCATTGCCGCGTAATTCGTATAGTAACCTGATTAGGCTAACAAGCGATAACTTCTCCATTGTTTGTTAGCCAACTGGCATGAATACAATATTGGCTTTGACAAGGTGAGGTTAAAAAACGGATATATCCTGCCTTGACTTCGATAAGACTTTCACCTAAATGCCCTTCAACCGATATCACATGATCATCTTGTAAATCGAAGCGTTTAGGGGCCTGATTGGCTACCCAAATTAAAGCGTAATCAGCAGACTCAAAGCTACCTATCCAATAATGCACATATAACCACACGACTAGCACAAATGCGAGGCCGATAATGATGCGATCAGCTTTGGTAGTTAGCGCATTAAACTTTAATAGGGTATTATGATTGAAATAATGAGTGAGCCATTTCGGCATAGCGGAATCGTATTGCCTTATGTTTAACGGATAGAACGCCAAAAAATGACCACATAATGGGCAAAGGAATTGATTAATAAATGAATAATCAAGCATTACTTGACATCATTCAACAAACGGCTGACGAGAAAAAAACGGTGCTGCATCTCTTTAATCAGGGATTAACCGATTTACCGCCAGAATTGTTTGAATTAACGCACCTTGAAGAATTAGGTTTGAGTGGCAATCAGTTAACCACTTTACCGCGACAACTGGTGAACTTGTCTCAACTGAGAGTACTTTATCTGAGCAATAATCAATTGACAACGTTGCCTTTAGCGATTTGTCGATTGCGGCAATTAAAAGTGTTATATTTGAGTGATAACCAATTAAGTCATTTGCCACTTCAAATGGCGAAATTGTCTCGTCTTGAAGGGCTTTATCTCAACAATAATCGATTTTCGGTTTTGCCGCCTGTTATTTCAAAATTATCTCAGCTTCGATTATTAATTCTCAATGACAATAAGTTGAGCACATTGCCGCCTAAAATGGGTGACTTGTCGCAATTAGAAATAGTCTACTTGAATAATAATCAACTGAAAGCGTTGCCCTCTGAGATTAGCAAACTGTCTCGTTTGAAACGACTTTATCTAAACGATAATCAACTGACAAGGCTCCCATTTGAATTTTACAAATTGTCTGAGCTTGAAAAACTCACCTTGTTTGAAAATCCATTACCGATTCATTTGGATTTATTAAAACAAGTGAATGAACCGGCGAAGATTATCCATTTTTTGAATCGGCAAATGCTGAAACAACGGATAAAAGAGGAAAACCGACAAGATTTCTTGGGGAATGTACTGGGATTATTGCTAATCCTTTTGATGCATTTGATTTTATAGTGTTTGGGGAATTAATATATACTTAGCATCGTCATATAATAGCGACGTTTTAAGCCATCATTGTAGGGGCAATCCCTTGTGGTTGCCCATTTTCTTGATTGATAACTGATAACTAAAATATGACGAAAATTATAACGCCCATTTTTTTAGTAGGCGCTGAAAGATCAGGAACGACTTTATTGCGTTTAATGCTTGATCATCATCCTAAAATGGCTTTTAACTACGAATTTGAATATGCTGTTAATCAAATTGATTTGAACGGTAATTGGCCTGATTTACCGGCCTATTACGAGTATTTATCCACGAATCGTATTTTTTTAAATACGCATTTTACGGTGGATCACAATTTCGATTATCCCACTTTGCTCAATAGTTTTTTACAACAAAAACGACAACGCGATAACAAGCCTCTGGTTGGGGCAACCGTTCATCATCAATTTCATCATTTGATCAAAATTTGGCCAGAGGCTAAATTCATTCATTTGCTTCGTGATGGGCGCGACGTGGCTCGCTCAAATATTTTAATGGGATGGGCGGGTAATCTGTTTACGGGAGTGGATCGTTGGATAACCGCAGAACAGCTTTGGCAGCAACTGAGTACGCAATTAGCAGCAGAGCAACACTGCACGGTACGCTATGAGGATTTGATTCAAAATCCAGAACGAGAACTCAGCCAAATTTGTGATTTTATTGGTATTCCCTTTAATCAGGGCATGTTTGATTATGTTAAAACCAGCACTTATAGCTTTCCCGATTCAAGCATCGTGGAAAGATGGCGTAAACAATTAACGGAGTACGAAATACAATTAGCAGAAAGCAAAATCGCTCCCCTGTTGACTGAAAGAGGTTATCCATTAAGTGGCTTACCGCTATTAAAGAACACAGTCGGATTACGTTGGCGTATGTATCTACATAGTCGTTGGAAGCAACATTTATTTAGAATTCGCCGCTACGGATTCGGTTTGTATTTGCAAGATATGCTATCACGCCGTTTACACTTAAAAAATTGGCAAAAACAAGTGCGACGAGATATCAATGCTTGTGACAGTCAACATCTTAAATAACTGATGTTACGCACCCAGATTTTTGATAAAAAACGGGCCCAAAAGTTAATCAGCGCTGTAGATTTCGCGAAGCATAGCAAATCAATGCCAGAACAGAAACGTGATGCCAGAGACGCTTCGCAATAGCGTCTCTACAGCGCTGATTTTAATTCATAACTTATTGATTCAAAAAAAATTAAAAAATTAAAATCGAAATTAATTTTAAGTGTTTGAATAGACACAGAAGTTGAGTGCGTAACATCAGTTAAATAAATTGACAATGTGACAGTCAAAAGGGCGATAACAAAGGTTCGCCAACATCTATCTCTTTGATAACTGATAACTGATAACTGATAACTGATAACTGATATGTTGATTTGGCTTACAGAATACCTTCAATCTTTTTACAGTGCTTTTCATGTCTTTCAATACCTCACATTACGTGCCATTTTAGGGGCATTAACCGCACTCTTTATTTCTTTAATCGTTGGGCCACTGATGATTCGCAGCTTGAGCCTGAATCAAATGGGCCAACAAGTACGCGAAGACGGGCCACAAGCCCACTTGAAGAAGGCCGGTACCCCGACGATGGGAGGGGCGCTCATTTTAGTCGCCATTGCGGTAGCGACTTTACTCTGGTCAGATTTATCCAACCGCTTTGTGTGGATAGTCTTGATCGTTACCCTATTGTTTGGTGTCATTGGCTGGATAGATGATTATCGCAAAATTTCGCTTGGCAACTCTAAAGGCTTATCGGCCAAGCAAAAATATTTTTGGCAATCCGTTGTCAGTTTAGGGGCCGCACTTGTGTTAGTCATGACGGCCCAATCAACGGCTGAAACGCAATTGATCGTGCCCTTTTTAAAACACGTCATCATTGATTTACCGTTATGGGTATTTGTACTACTCACCTACTTTGTTATTGTCGGTACCAGTAACGCAGTCAATCTCACCGACGGTTTAGACGGCTTAGCCATCATGCCGACAGTATTAGTGGGTGGCGCGTTAGGCATTTTTGCTTACCTCACCGGAAACTGGAACTTTGCCACATACTTAAGCATTCCCTACATTGCAGGTGTTGGTGAAGTGGTTGTCTTTTGCAGCGCCATGCTAGGCGCAGGACTCGGTTTTCTCTGGTTTAACACCTATCCCGCTCAAGTCTTTATGGGCGATGTTGGCGCACTGGCATTAGGGGCCGCATTGGGTATTTTAGCCGTCGTTGTCCGGCAAGAATTAGTCTTATTCATTATGGGCGGCGTGTTTGTCATGGAAACCCTATCAGTCATTTTACAAGTCGCTTCATTCAAATTGACAGGACGGCGAATCTTTCGGATGGCACCCTTACACCATCATTTTGAACTCAAAGGCTGGCCCGAACCTCGCGTGATAGTCAGATTTTGGATTATTACCGTTGTATTGGTATTGATAGGATTGGCAAGCTTAAAGATTCGTTAAAAACCAAAAGGGCGACAATACCCCAAAATATTATAGACAGTTAATTGCTTTGTGGGGCGATGCCCCACATACTTGGTTTGAAAATCAAACCTTCGCAAAATAAATTTGGTTTGAAAATCAAACAGAAGCAAAATCAATTGGGTTTGAAAATCGCGCCAAAGCAAAATCAATTGGAAATAACGCGATTTCGTCCCTGTTTTTTCGCTTCATAAAGTGCCTCATCGGCCATTTTAACCAGTGTTTGCGGAGAAGTGTTCTGATTTGGCATCAGACAACAAACACCTAAACTTAAACTCACATATTCACTCACCAAGGGCTGGGCCGTTGCCAATTTAAGTTTTTGTACCGTCTGTTGTATACACGAAGCCACTTGCACAGCCTCTTCGGCATTCGTATTAGGTAACAAAACAACAAATTCTTCTCCCCCATAACGCGCGACTAAATAAGATAAACGCTTAGCAGCACAATTAATCGCTTGTGCAACCTGTCGTAAACACTCATCTCCTGCTTGATGCCCATAGTGATCATTGTAGTGTTTAAAATAATCAATATCAGCAAAAATCAAAGATAACGGCAATTTTGCCACCGCTAATTGTTCCCATTCGGATAATAAATAGGCTTCAAAACGACGGCGATTAGCTATCTGGGTTAAACAATCTAAAGCATTAAGACGTTCCAACTCGCAATTCGCTTTCTCAAGAATACCAGTACGTTGCTTCAATTGTTCCGTGAGCTTCTCAAGTTCTTGATTTAAAATATTAAGTCTGACATTTTGTTCCTGAATATGATGCTGTTGTTGAAACATTTTGATATGGGTATTGATACGCACTAAGGCCTCTTCATACTTAACGGGTTTAGTCAGGTAATCAACAGCCCCCAGGGAAAATCCTTTAATCTTATCAACCGTATCAGACAATGCCGTCATAAAAATGATAGGAATATCTTGGGTACTGGCTTGCGACTTCAATATTTTACAAACCTCAAACCCATTGATATCCGGCATCATCACATCCAACAAGATCAAGTCAGGATGGGCATATTCGGCTTTTTTGAGGGCCCCTTTACCCTCTTTAGCCACCAACACTTTAAAACCCGCATCCGTTAAAAATTTTAATAGCAGGGTAATATTAGCGGGTACATCATCAACAACCAAAAGCGTCTCTTGACGTTGTTTTGCATTATCCATAGTATTATTATCAATTGTGGAATTGTAGAGACGCGATGCCTCGCGTCTCTGCCTCGCGTTTCTACATCGGAGACGCGAAGCATCGCGTCTCTACATGCATAAAAATACTGTTCAAAAATTGTGGAATTGTAGAGACGCGATGCCTCGCGTCTCTTCCTCGCGTTTCTACATCGGAGACGCGAAGCATCGCGTTTCTAGATCGGAGACGCGAAGCATCGCGTTTCTAGATCGGAGACGCGAAGCATCGCGTCTCTACTGGTCTACAAATACGGTTGCAGAAGTTCACAAATTTGTTCGTCTTCAAAGTCTTTAGCCAATTGGGCAATTTGGTTAGCAAGCGGTACTAATTGATGAGAGATTTGTTTCAATTTTTCGACTTGTTCAAGAATGCCATTGACATCGCCCATCATAGCCAAATCAAATAGGATGGCAGCTTGCTCGGCAGAGAAATTCTTTTTTGAGGCAGAGAAATCTATTTCACAGTCACTCGCAGCAATAGGGACAGGCTGTTCAGAAATCCATTTTAATCCTAAATAGTGTTGTAAAGCTTCTAACAACACCTCAGCACTAATCGGTTTCGGGATAAAATCTTGACAACCGGCCTTTAAACTATCGTCGCGGTGATAACTAAAAACGCTGGCTGAAGCCGCAATCACCACTATTTTTTGATAGGCCGGTATTTGCCTCAATTGGTCTACAAATTCAAAGCCATTCATGACTGGCATCATTAAATCTAACACGATCAAATCCGGTTCACATTCACGCACCTGATCTAAACCTTCTTGACCATTAGCTGCTTCCTTCACTTCAAAACCTAATGGCGTTAACAGATTCACTAGCACCATGCGATTTTCGAGTTTGTCATCAATGACTAAAATTTTGAATGGGGAATCACTTACGGGTAATCTATCACTATAACAAAGGTTATTATCCATTTTTTGATAACCAATCACAGCAGGTGCCTTGACAGGCTCTGATTGAGCCATTCCGGGTACTTCGATTAAAGAAAGCGTCGTCCAAAATCTACTCCCTTCACCAAGCACACTCCGAACGTGTAATTCTCCCCCCATCATCTCAACCAGTTTTTGAGTGATAGATAAACCTAAGCCAGTGCCTTCCGCCCGATAATCTGGATCGCCAACTTGTTGGAAGGGCGAAAATATTTTGTCCAATTCCTCTTCAGCAATACCAATCCCAGTATCTTCCACTTGAAAACGAATTTTATCCCACTTCTCCTCTTGTTTTGACAATGTCTGTGTGTCTGAATCAGGGGAGTATCCGTCATAACCGACTTTGAGAACAACCCGCCCTTGTTGGGTAAATTTAATCGCATTGCCTAACAAATTAATGATAATTTGTCGCAACCGTTTCTCATCCGCACAAATCCCCACGGGAAGAGATGAAAGCTGTTGGTATATAAACGTAACGCCCTTTTGGTCAGCCCGCATTTGAAAAATTTCAGTAATGCTTTGAATAAACTGATTAAAATTAAAATCGCTAGGATAGAGTTCGATCTTGCCGGCTTCAATTTTAGATAAGTCTAAAATATCGTTAATCAAGGTTAATAAATAGTGACCACTCCGTTCAATGATATCGATGCCTTCTTTATGCTTTTCACTCAAGGTATTATCACGATTCAGGATTTGTGTGTAACCTAAAATACCATTCAAAGGGGTGCGTAATTCGTGGCTCATGTTAGCCAAGAAAGTGCTTTTAGCACGGTTAGCGGCTTCAGCGGCTTCTTTTGCTTCCTGCAATTCCATCTCCCATTGTTTACGCTCAGTGATGTCGCGCCCAACCGATTGAAGTTCCACCACCTGCCCATTATCATCACAAATAGCCCGATCTGACCACTGTTGCCAACACAGTTCGCCATGCTCTGTTTTGATTGGCCGTTCATGAACCATGATAGATTTTTCATGATTGAGAAGAGGTTGTAAATTAGGTAGAACCGTTTCCCGCGCTTCTTCAGGCATCAGCATCAAGAATTTGTGGCCTAGAATCTCATCACGTTGTACCCCAAAATAACGACAATAGGCATCATTGACAAAAGTGAGGGTGGTATCCGGTAAAAAACGACAAATCAATTCCGTTTGATCTTCTACCACGCCCCGATAACGCGCTTCACTGGCACGTAAAGCGTCTTCAGCTTCTTTACGCTCTGTGATGTCAACGATAACCCCGATAGCTGATTTAAAAACACCCTTATGATTCCGAATAACGGTCATCGACACATCAGCCCAAAAGAAACGATTATTTTTTCTCAAGAAACGTTTTTCAATATGATAGCTATTGATGACATCTCTTGTGAGTGGCTCAAAATGCTTTTTACTGATCTCAATATCATCTGGGTAGGTAACATCAAGATAAGTGAGCGTACCCATTTCTTGGCAGGTGTAACCGGTCATTTCTAACCATTTCGCATTGCAATCCAGAAAATAGCCATTAACATCAGCCAGTACAATACCAGCCGCGGCATTATCAAAGATCGCATTCAGATGAGCCTCTCTTTCCCGCAAGGCTTCCAAAGCCCGTTTACGCGGTGTGATATCAGTCAGGACAGATAATCGTACTAATCGTCCATCATCCCACGAAATCGCGCGATCTTGAACAATAAACCAATGATTCAATGCACTATCATGAAATTCCCAAGTATAGGTATTGGTTGCTTGACCGTTTTTCATGATAAGCCGATCATTAGTACAAAAACCACAAGGGCCGGTTTGTCCCGTTTGCAACGTTTGCCAACAAATTTTACCTATGACATCATTTTTAGCCCATTTTTTCTGTGCATATTGGTTGACAAACAATACCCTGTAAGTTTGCATATCCGAAACATAAACACCAGAGTTCAAACTATTCAAGACGGTTGAGAGTCTTTCCTTGGCCTGTTTCAAAGCATCTTTAGCTTGTTTACGGGCCGTTATATCTTCAATTGTACCCAAAACACCAACGACTTTACCCGTTTTATCATCATGTAAGGGAATCCGGTTAGTTTCTCCCCAAAAGATTGAACCATCAGGCTGTAATATCTGTTCAATAATACGATATTCAGGCGTATTGCTTGCCATGACTTGACGATCTTGACGCAGGAAATAGTCGGCATGGGCTTTCCACACTAAATCCAAATCGGTTTTGCCCACAATCTGATCTGGATTGTCCAATTGAGCAAATTGAACAACACTTTTATTACATCCTAAAAAAACAGAATGACGATCCTTCCAAAAGATCAACTGTGGAATATTGTCGATAATCAAGCGCAAAAAAGCCTCTTGTTTGCGTAAAGCACGGGTTCTATCTGCCACTTCACGTTCCAGCGTTTGATTATATTCTTTCAACAACAGTTCAGCCTGTTGACGTTCCGTGATATCTTCACTGGTGCCTAACAGCCCTATAACTTGACCCGTGCTATCATGTAAAGGTATTTTATTGCTTTCGATCCAGCGTTTTCCATCCGCTTGTACTATTTCTTCAACAACATGATAAGCCGGCCTGTCTGTCTCCATAACCCGGCTTTCCAGATCGTGAAAACGCTGAGCTTGTTCAGATAGCCGGTTTGAATCAAAATCCCTTTTACCCACAACCTCATCAGGATTGTTTGTGTCAAAAAATAACTGTGCAAAAACCTTATTACATCCCAAATACACGCTATTAATATCTTTCCAAAAAATCAGTTGAGGAATATTGTTGATGACTAAACGTAAAAACTCTTCTTTCTCCCTCAACTTCTCTTCAGCTTGTTTACGTTCAGTGATATCTTGCACCAGTATCATAAAATAGTCTACATTTTCAGACGCATCACGTACACAACGCACAGAGAGATTGGTATAAATCACCTCTCCATTCTTGCGAACAAACCTTTTATCCATGGTATAGCCATCTCTTTCACCGCATAAAAGCCGATTACACTGTTCAAGGTGAACCGCAAAGTCATCAGCATACGTTAATTCTTCCCAACTTTTCAGGAGAAGTTCGTCTTGTGAATAACCAAACAGCTCGCATAGCTTGTCATTCACTTGAAGCCAACCTCTTGTGGGAGACGTGATTGCCATACCAATCAGGGGCAACTCAAAAAAATGGCGAATCCTCTCTTGGCTCTGGCGCAGGGCTTCTTCAGCCTGTTGACGTTCATGGATTTCTTGTTGTAATATCGTATTTTTTTGTGCTAATTCTTGGGTTCGTTTGACAACTTGACTTTCTAAGGTATTACTATATTCTGTCAAATCCGCCTCAGCCAACCGAAGTGCTCTTTCCACGCGCTGGCGTTCAATAATCACCTCTTGGACAAAACTTTCATATCGAATTGATTTTATTAAATAAAATACAACAAGAACAGTGAACAGTAGGCCAGCCAATAAAATAATCAAAGGCCGTAGCCAAGGTTTTGGGGTAACGGGATCATTTAAAGAAGGGAAAGAGAGAATAGCCCAAGTTCGCCCACCCACCTCAAAAGTTTTCTTGAAGAGCAAAATCTCCCCTTTGGTTTTTTGATTAGCCTCCCAACTTCGCGCTTTTGGTCGGTTGGAGAACAACTTGAATAACGACGCGCGTGATTCGGAAATGTATAACACTTTAGGCAGAATAGCCGATTCATCTTGTAATTGGATATCGATACCCCTGGGTGTAATATATTTAACCGCTTTCTCTACCAATTTTTTGATACTTGATAGCGCTACGATAAAACCTTGTAAGTGTTCTCGTCGCCATTTTAAGGTGTTTTTTAGAGTTAATGGCTTATGATAAATCGGATAGATTAGATAAATCTTATCTTGTTGGCGATTATCCTGAAAGCGATTAATGGGGAAAGTGGCTTGCAAAGTGCCCGTATCACGGGCCTGATTCAATGCCAGCAATAGGGCAGAATCTGAAGCTAAGTCAAAACCGAGCTGCTTTTCACTGTTATTTAGGGCAGCATCATAATAAATAGGATAATATTCATCACGTTGAGAAGCCATCACTATTTTATTTTCACTGTTTCGCTCAGTCAATCTAAACTGAGGTTCAGCCATTCGCGCTGCCGTTTCAAAGTCAGCACGCTCCCCATGAACAATGCGAGGTACCCAATTCAGCGCGAGGATATAAGTATTACGTGATAAACAAGGTGTCGCAAAAGTGCGAAAAGCGGATGGTGTGATCTGATTATTGGAGGCCTCATAAAAGGCTGCTGTCGCATATAAGACTTGAAAAGTCTTTTGAAGAGTCTCCCGCACTGCCCAAACATGCTCTTGTGCCGCTTCTTGTCTGTGATGTACCCGATGCGATTGCTCCATATCCTGTACTGTAAAAAATCCCACAACAGAAGACAGACTACCGAGTACAAATACGACGGCTACCAAAAAATATTTATGTAACATTACTTTGCACCTCAAACATTTTAAACCTTAACAAAACTCATGATTCAGTTTTCTACAAAACTTTTTTTAGCCATACCGATCAGTAAAAATTCATAAGACAATTTATGACAATTTGTTAAATTTTTTATGACAATTTATTAATATTTAAAAAAATTCTAAAATTAGAGATGATTCATATAGGGCACAACTGATTTTTTTGTAGTCACTTATTTTTAATTATTTTTTATTATAAAGTATCTTTTCCTCTAGGGCGAACACGCAAGGGCAGGCCCTACATTGCCCCCATGGGGCGAACCTTTATCGCCCTTTTGAATTTCTGGGCTGGGCAGACACGTAGGTTGGCCCCTACTACATAAAGAGAGCAAAAAGATAAAAAATTAGCGTATAATAAAAAACTAAAACATTAATGCGAGTTAAACTCGTAAGGGTTTTGCTCTTTTAGCATGGTGGTAGCAAGCCCCATGCCTTATAGGTTGATGTCGTAAAAAAGGCTTATTTATTATTTAAATTGATTTTTTCGATTCATCTCATCAGTCAAGGAGTATTAATAATGGAACTCAAACAAAAAGGTGAAGAAACCTCAATTGATGTTAGCAAACCGTTGATTGTCACTATGAAATGGACCACCGCGGCCGATTTTGACTTAGCCGCGATCTACGAAACCAAACAAGGTAAACAAGGATTAGTTTATTTTGGCGATAAAGGTCAACTCAATAAATTTCCTTACATGGCCCTCAGTGGGGACGAAGGCGTAGGCGATAAAGGCGGCGATAACGAAGAAACCATGCGTATTAACCGCTTAGATGACATGAACTACGTGTGGCTATTTTGCTGGGACTATGGGATGGTGCAAACAGGGCAAGCGGCCCGCTTCAAAGACAGTGATGTTAGACTCAGTCTAGCTGATGACACAGAACACCGTATTGATGTCAATATCAATACCGGTGAAAGTGGCAATGTGTGTTGTATCGCTACCATAGATAAGAGCGATGCTGGGGAAACCAAGCTTATCAATTATAGTCAAGCCGGGACTTTGAAAGGCCTCAAAACGCTTGAACAACTAATAGGTGTCGTACAAAAGTTTGTTATTTAAAGAGAAAATGGGAAATGGAAAAGGGGCAAGGGGATTTCTGTCAGCTTCCCAAAATGACACGAAGCGGCTTTGCGCTGAAAACGATATGGGTGGACTAGCAAAGCGTTATCCACTCTAACTGATAACTGATAACTGATAACTGATAACTGATAATATGAAATTTAATTTTCCAGGATTAACGAATCAAGAAGTTGAGGTGGCTCGTACTCAACAGGGTACAAACGCCCTGACCACCATGGATCGAGAAAGCTTTTGGGACAAGTTGCTCAACAACATCAAAGATCCCATCATCATCATCTTGATTTTCGCTTTGGGCATCACCGTCATTTTGATGATTTTAGGTTATACCGAATGGTATGAAAGCGTTGGTATTGCCGTTGCCGTTTTTATAGCGACTTTCGTCGCCACTTGGTCCGAACACAGTAATGAGAACGAATTTCAAAAATTGCTGGAAGAAGCCTCTATGATTCAAGTGAAGGTGTTCAGAAACAACCACTTAGTTGAAATCGGTATCAACGACTTAGTGGTAGGCGACTACATCCGATTACAACCGGGCGATACCATTCCCACTGACGGCGTGTTAGTGGCTGGCCGTTTAGAAGTTAATGAGGCCTCTCTTACAGGCGAATCGGAAGCCATTCGCAAAAAAGCGTTACCAGAGGGTTCTTCAGAAGAAGCCATTGATCGAGAAAATGGCCTTTATAGAGCAGCCTTGATTGAAGATGGTGAAGGCGTGATGCGGACAACTGCTGTCGGTGATAAAACCCGCTATGGTGAAACCATGCAAGAAATCATCACCGCTGAAGATCGTTTATCGCCGCTGCAAGAAAAACTCACCGTATTGGGTAAACAAATTAGCCTATTCGGCTATATTGGCGCAGCCTTCATCTTTGTCGCTTTTATGCTCAACCACATTTTCCTGCAAACCGATGGTGGCTTTTCCGCCTATTTTGCCCAACCCTTCGCTGAAATTGTCACACATCTCGTCACCGCGCTGATTTTAGCCATTATCATTATCGTTGTCGCCGTACCGGAAGGTTTACCGATGATGATTGCGATGGTACTCGCTTTAAACATGCGGAAACTGCTATCCGTCAAAGTCTTAGTGCGTAAAATGTTAGGCATTGAAACCGCTGGCAGTTTAACCGTATTATTCAGTGACAAAACAGGCACTTTGACGCAAGGAAAGCTGGTGGTAGAAGCCTTTTTAACCGGCACCCATGAACATTACCAAAAACTGGAAGACTTGCCCGAAACCTTACGCAACCAAGTTGCCTTTGCCGTGCGTAACAACACCAGTGCTGCCATCGATCTCAGTGATCCCCAAAATCCCCAACTGATCGGCGCGGATCGCACTGAACAAGCCATGCTGCGCTTTTTAACCCCCTTACTGGCACAAAAAGAAGAGATTTCCATAGTCGATACCATCGCCTTTAATAGCAGCCGCAAATTTTCGGCCATGCAGGTTGAAGGTGAACAAAACTTAACCTTAATCAAAGGTGCCGCTGAAGTCATTTTAGAAAATTGCACCCACGCCCTGGATGGTGACGGTAACAAGATTGCACTGACCGATAAAGCAACCTTAGAATCAGACATGCGAAGTTTATCTGGACGCGCAATGCGTTTATTGGCTGTCGCGATAACCGAAACGCCTATTGATGAAAATCAAACTTTGCCTAACGAATTGACTTTATTAGGTATTTTTGGGATGCGTGACGCATTACGCACCACCTCTTACGCCTCCGTTAAAACCGCCAAAGATGCTGGCGTACACGTCGTCATGATTACTGGCGATGCGAAAGAAACGGCGCAAGCCATAGGAAGCGATGTCGGCTTATTTTCCAATCATCAAGACACCCAAGTCATCACCTCCGCAGAATTAGCGAAACTGTCTGATGAAGAACTGAAAGACATGCTTCCCAATCTGTGCGTGATTGCCAGAGCCTTCCCCACCGACAAGAGTCGGCTTGTGAAAATAGCGAAAGAAATGAATTGGGTAGTCGGCATGACAGGCGATGGTGTCAACGATGCGCCAGCGGTTAAAAACGCCGATGTTGGCTTTGCGATGGGCAGCGGCACTGAGATGACGAAAGAATCCAGCGACATTGTCATTTTAGATGACAACTTCTCCTCGATCACCACCGCCATGCTTTACGGGCGCACCTTATTTAAATCGATCCGAAAATTCTTGATCTTTCAATTAACGGTGAACCTTTCCGCGATTTTAGTCGCCTTTTTAGGGCCCTTTTTCGGCTTCGATCTCCCGCTCACCATGACACAACTCTTATGGATCAACATCATTATGGACACCCTAGCGGGATTAGCCTTCGCCGGAGAAGCGGCTTTAGAACGGTACATGCTAGAAAAACCGATACCCAAAAACGAAGGGCTCATCAGCAAAGACATGTGGGCATCGGTCTTAGTTAACGGCGGCGTTGCTGCGCTCATGAGCTTGATTTTCTTAACCTACACCCCCATCCGGGAACTGTTCTCACGCGGCATGGACATTCACAGCGCAGAAGCCGAAGCCGTCTTCTTAACGGCCTTTTTTGGGTTCTTTGTCTTCATGCACGCCTTCAATACCTTCAACGCCCGTACCCAAAGCCTCAACCTGTTTGAACACCTTTTCGAGAATCGACTCTTTTTAGGCGTAATCGCCACCATCTTCATCGTGCAAACCACCTTTATTTATATAGGCGGCGATATACTCCGGACGGTACCCCTGCAACCGCTAGAATGGTTGTACATGGTGATATTGGCTCTCGTACTGTTCCCGGTTGATTTAATCAGGAAACTGATACGCAATGCTTTATTTGGTAATCCCGTATTGAAGCAAAGTCGTTAATAATGTTATTTAACAACCCCGAATGGGGTTGAATGTGAAACTTCGTTCCGAGCGTAGCGAGATCATACCCCCAGGTTCCACCCTCACCGTTAGACATAAGTATTTAAATATTTTATTTTAAAGGTCATTTTTTGTAGTAGCAGGTGGGTTTTCGCTACGCTCCTACCCACCCTACATTTTAATTGTATTTTGACTTATGTATAACGATGAGGATGGAACCTGGGGTTCCAAAAAAGTTCGCCCTCTTTAGCCCTGATGTCATTTATTCATATCAATCCCATTCAACACTGCCAAAGAACATGCGTGAATTTAACACAACTGGCCCCTGTCACCCTGCCCTGCATTACACCGTGATGCGTGAAGCATTAATTGCCGATGCCCAAGAAAAGATCAAAAAAGGACGCTATTTTACCCTTTTTGCGCCCAGACAGGCTGGAAAAACAACTTTCTTTCAATTGATGATAGAAAGCTTAAAAACATCTTATACCGCCATTTGGATCAGTTTTGAAAACCTCAGCACCGTAAATAAAGAAACATTTTATCAGGATTTTGAAGAACAGCTTAAAGAAGAATTACTGAAGTACGGTTTTCAAACGGATGATACGATCACCGATCCACCTAGCTTGGCCCATTTTTTTAAAACACTTGATCACATCAAGCCAATTGTCTTAGTCATTGATGAATTTGAAGGCATCCCTGATTGTGTTTTAAGCGAAGTCATGCACACCTTCAGGAAAATCTATCATAAAAGAGAATATTATTGCCTACATTCTCTGCTGTTAGTGGGTGTGAGTACGATTGCAGAATTGGTGATATCCAGTGCTTCGCCGTTTAACATTACTGAAGAATTGCAAATACCTTATTTTACGGAAGAAGAAGTGACGGCGTTGATTGGGCAATATGTGAGCGAATCTGGGCAAGCATTTGAAAAAAACGTGATAAAAGCCATCTATGAGAACAGCACAGGACAACCTGGTTTAGTTTGTGCGCTGTGTTCACATTTGATCACAAAAGTGGCCAGCAATCAATCCGTTTTAATGGCCGATTTTTACACAACACTTGGCTTCTTTTTGACCAAGAAATTTGATAAAAATATTCTGAACATTGTTCAAAAAGCAAAAGAAAAACAAGAGTTTATGATAAAGCTCCTTTTCAAGGATGAACCTGTGGCCTTTACGATAGACGATCCCGATATTGCTTGGTTATATGCCAATGGTGTTGTTGATGAGAAAAACGGTTACGTGGATATGCCTGTGCCACTCTATGCTAAACGTTTGATCAATGCCTTCCGCCCGTCGATAAATGGAGAAACTCAACATTATATCAACTCACCTGATGAGACGATTAACCAATACCTCACACAAGATGGGTATTTAAACATCAATGAATTGCTTAAAGCATACCGAGCGTATGTTCGCCGCCGCGGTTTTCGGGCCTTTGACACGAACAACTTGAAAGAAGCCGCTTGGCATTATTCCTTAGACGGTTTCATCAATTTTTTCATTCAACGTCTTGGCGGGCAAACTTATGTGGAAGTGCCTTCAGGGAGAGGGAGAACAGATATTCTGATTCGTTACCAAGGCCGAACCGATATCATCGAAACGAAAGTGTATTCCGATAATACCTATTTCAAAAGAGGCAAAGGCCAATTGGCAGACTATTTGAAATCAGAAAGCCTTTATCAAGGATATTATGTCGTTTTCAGCAACATACATACTGAGAAAGATAAGCTGGAGTCGGAGGAAGTGATTCAGGAAAAGCGGATATATACGCATATTATTTTGACTCATTTTGAGCTATCAAGCCGCCTTCCTGTGCCAGACGAACTGAAACTCACCGCTGCCGAACAGATTGCTAACAACATGCTCAAAATGGAGACGTTTTCAATAGAAGAAATCCAAAAAGCAACTGCTGTGAGTTTGGATAGAATTAAACAGTTATCGGCTCTGTAATGGCATATTTTTTCAACACAGAGTGACAGAGAGTACCACATCATACAAAACTGAAATAATCCCCTCGTAGGGTTCGGCAATAAAGTCAAGATCAACCCAAAAACGAACCAAACGCTTGCCCACCATCCTAGTTTCTCTTCTAAAAATAGGCAACACCTTTAAACCAGTCTGCCTTAGAAAATCAATCGTTTAGGTTTTCTCCTACAATTGAGGTATTTCACGCAAAAGGAAAATGCTATTATAATGACAACCAAAACGAGAACAAACTCTATCAATTACTGAAACAAGCCATTCTATTTAGCCTAGAGTCGGATAGTTTAATTTTTCCGAGGACCTAATTGGTAATAACCACCTAAAATAATTGAAATTATTTTGTGAAGCTATTGAATAGAATAATGTTATTTAAACTAAGGAATTAGAATTATGATGTCCGAAGTCGAAACAATTACAGAAAAAGCACTCAAGCTTTCTTCTCCAGCTAGGGCTTGTATAGCAGAAATACTGTTGGAAAGTTTAGATTTTGAAGAAGACTTTCCAATTTCAGAACAATGGCAACGTGAGATAATGAAGCGTTGTAAGTACTGAAGCATAAATTTTCAGGTATTTTAATTAATAGAAGCAACCAAGCCCTTTGCGGTAAAATACCTGTTTATTTGTGCTTCAGTACTTAATGAGATAGATAATGGCAATGTAGAATGGCTTTCCGGGGAAATGGCTATGACAAGTCTTAGGGAGAAGTATTTATGAAACCCTATCAATTTCATCCAGAAGAACGATTGACTCATAATAACTAACGTAATCAAAGAGTTATAAAACTCTTTGAAGATAATCAATTTGTTGTCTATATTTTTTATCAATGAGGACATTTTAAGATAGATGATTCCGATCTATGTGGATAGAGAAATAGACTATTTGATAGGTTATCAATATCGAACCCTCAGTCAAAATGATAATATCATACCAGAATACCTCATACCGTGTTATTCGCGTTTGGCCGCCATTGCGAATTTAGTGGCATTAGAAAACCCGGCCATGAAAGTTATTGCCGCCTTACTTCGCGTTGCTGTGTTAGATGAAGAAGAAGATGTGCGTAGAGAAGCACTGTTAGGATTGGTCAAAATCAATCCTGAGATTGCGAAAGCCGCGCTGGTTGCCGGTACTTATGACGCTGATTCTCAAGTTAGAGCGACGGCAATAGAGGAATTACACCGACTCGACTCAGATTTAGCGATAGAAATGGCTAAACGGTTGAAAGACGATGAAGATGAAATGGTTAGAGATTATGCTGTTGGGTTATGAGTTTAATTGACTTAGGATACTTGGCGGCTTTGCGTGAAAATGAAAATGAATCTGACAAAGTATCAATCAAATTTGGCCAGGCCCTGCCGATGTCATTTATCCAAATCACCAATGCTTCTAATCAATGCTTCTTCGATGATCCAAAAATACTGTGAATATCGTTGTTATTATTTGTCGGTCATATTTGGGTATAATAAAGTTGTCTATTCAACGTTACTATTCATTGAAAAGAGGCCCTAAAAATGTTCAATTCTTCTCGTTTTCCCCTAAATCTCGCCATTCAACAGATACAGCGTCAATCTGTCGCCATTCGCTGTCTGTTATTATCAATCTATCTCTTTTGATTGGAAGAGACTAACCATCCCTTATATCTTTACACTCCCCAGTTACATCATTTTATTGTTACTGCCATTACTGCTAAACTTATCTCCTCGTCTACAGGCAGAACAGGAATCGGTAGTAGAATTGCCTGTTCATGATAGGATTAGAGGCGTTCGTGCGACTGCTCCAAGTTCACTTCGATGTTGGTATGAGTATGATTACAGAGTACTGTGGTTCTCCTTCTGAATTTAACGACATTTCTATTAATGACATAGAATGCTGCCCTCAATGGCTTTCTTATGTAGTCCCTTCTGAAACAATTATTGAAGTGCCTGAAATCACAATAATATCTCCAGAAAATAATGCAACCCTCTCTGAAGATGTTCTGACTATTCACGGCACTGCTTCTGTCAATTCTAGTCGTGATACAAAAATTGTTCGCATTGAAATTCAGATGACTAATGATGGCAAGTTATATTTAGAATTTATTTTCCCCAAGGCGAGTATCAAATTACTGTCCAAGCGTTTGATACGAAAGGAAATGTTGGCAAAAAATATAATTATTTTAATATAGGTGGAGTGGGTGTGACCTTCATTTTATGTAGGCGTAAAATAAATAACTTTATGTTTTAAAAGGAGAATTTGATAATAAACATTATCAACGTCGTTTTAGCTATTTGTGATCGGACAAAAATTAAAGAGCAACTTATGCTCCTTATTTAACCTATTTTCCATGATGTTATGAAAACGTCAAACAATTCTGGCGGTAAATCGGTTAATCCCTGATTAAAGAGATGCAGCACCGTTTTTTTCTCGTCAGCCGTTTGTTGAATGATGTCAAGTAATGCTTGATTATTCATTTATTAATCAATTCCTT
>Ga0190315_1000281_pt1 | contig 29769 bp, 27 predicted proteins | sample 48701101_MG_FD_161673 | JGI IMG/M metagenome (GOLD analysis project Ga0190315, IMG submission 161673) | Hydrothermal vent sediment bacterial communities from Southern Trench, Guaymas Basin, Mexico - 4870-11-0-1_MG | ecosystem: Environmental > Aquatic > Marine > Hydrothermal vents > Sediment ...
ATTTGGTACCTGAATTTAACGGGAAAGTCCCGTAGAACACTTGAAATGATAGGGTTCAAGGACATGCTGAAGGAAACTGTTGAGGTCGATTTTAAGTTGTAGGGGGGAATTTGAAAACTGTTCAGGTCTATAGCCTCCAGTTAAGATGCGATTCTGACTTTTGGAACAAGTAAGCAGATATCTCGAAAAAAATTGTCTATTTTATGTCTTTAAACGCCTGAGCAATCCGTTCTGGTAGCGCTTCGAGCGTGGTATTCATCCGCTCAAATCCATCGTGCATCTGCTCTCCGAGACTCATGACGTTTTTATTGATCGCTATCACCACAGGTATTGCGGTGTTCCACTGATTCAAGTTGAGCGATAGTGCGGCATCTCTCCGATCAACTACACCAAAATCACCGAACTCGATCTCGCCGAGTCCGGGATTTCTCGCAGCGGGTGGCATTTTTGCCTCGAGGTACTCATAAAAATCTTCGATATCTTCCTTTCTACCTTCTACCACAACTTCGACCCGCCCGTCGAGCAGATTCTTCGGTGCGCCATTGAGATTAAAATTGAATATCTGTTCGAGAATGAACGGACGATATCCAACGCCCTGAACGCCATTCTTGATGTAGAATCGGGCAATTACCATAATTACTGCTTGGTACGTGTTCACTTAAATGTTCGCTCATGGTGTTCGTTGGCTGGCGTTGCAGGCGACTCAGCGGAACGCAAAAAACGACGCACCGGAAGGGGCAGCTCCCGCCCGTGGTTGGCAGGATGCGTGCAAACATATTTATGTGCCGCAATCGTAAGCCCAATCATGGATGCCGGAGTCGTCGAGCCAATAGGTCCCACAATCAAATACATGGGAAGAAGCACCGAAGAGCGGGTGAGCGCTCTTGAAGGGACGATTGCGAATCAGAATCGGATATTCGACATGCTCCATGAGGGGCAGCAGAATCTCAGAGATGATATCGCCAAGACAAATACGCGCATCGATGGGATGCGTGATGACATGGGCAAGCGGTTCGGTGAGGTAAATGCACATATCAACGAGACCAATGAGCGCATCGCTACGATGGAACTTGGGATCAATGAGCGCATCACTGCGCTGGATGTTCGGCTGAACACGAAGATCGATTCCAACCTCAAATGGATACTCGGCGTCCAGATTGCTGCGTGGATAACGATCATCGCTGCCATACTACTCTGAGTCCATCTATTTTTCCGTGAAGCCCTGATACCATGGCGAGAGTCGATTGCACCGCGGACGTGCGCGATTTTACGGGGAAGCGAAGAGAGAGAGAGACAGCGTATGCGGGCGGCGTATTTCTGCTGCATGGGGCGTGTCGCATGATGTTCGCCGGCTGGCGTTTGAGAAGGTGCGTCGGTCACCACCCACCTCACCGCTCACTCCGATCCAAAGCAGCGCACCATAACCGGTATCAGAAGAACGCCCATCGCATGGCTCTTCCTGATGTCCATAAAGTACGGAAGCATTCGATATTCACCGCGCAATCGATATAAGTGCATGTTTTGGATATATTAAAATTTTTCAGAAAGACTGAAGATGAGTTTTTCATATTTTTTGAAGTTGATACGATAAACGTGTCACTCACTCATCACCCTGAGCGCAGCATGAGGGCACGCGGTAACGCATGTCCCGCACTGGATGCACTTCGACTCGTCCATCGCAACACTCCAGTCATCCGCAAATGAGAAGACCTGGACAGGGCAGACACTGATGCACGCACCGCAATGCACGCATTCGGCATCGTCCCGGATGATCGGGTGTTCGAGCACAGAGACGGACGCGCCCTCCCGCTCGAATGCGTGCGCAACGCGGGCGCAGGCATCCGCAGGCACCTCGAGCACGATCTCGCCGCTCGTCGCGTCGATGTTCGCACGATCGACGTTGATCGCAACGCCGGTGTCGAGGATCACCTTTGCGATCACCGGGTCCTGAACCATTGCGGAGATGTGAATTACCATCTTCATGTGATCACCATCACAGTTCCCCCAATCGTCAGGAATCTACGTGAAAGACTCATCATTGATCACCAATCCGAATCCATTCATATTTGCTTCCTTCTTTAAAATGTCGAGCATCTTGCTCCATGACTCGTTTAATGACTCCACATCAAAACCGGAACCCGTTGTAAGCTTTAAAATTGGATGGGGGTTGTAGTTCACCCCTCCGATTTCCACATCCTCTAAGTTCGTGAACAGCATCATCTTTAATAGTCCGTCCTTTATGTCGCCCAATGAAGGCAGGTTATCTTTTTTAGTATGTTTTCCTTCGATGAGATAGAGATTTTCCCCATGTACTTCCACTTCATCACAGGTAAGATAATAATAACCACCGAGATAGTTTTTGATTGTGAGCTTTGCCTTCTCTCCTGTAAGCTGTTCTTTGGGTTGGGTGGTGACACTCTCTCTTCCCTGCGCTTTCTCTGCCAGATCTCTCGACAACTCCATAAAACTCTCTTTGCCCTCAAGAAGTCGATCAATTCTCCTTTCAGCAGATTCAAAGGAGTGCATTTCAACGTCGAGTCGTTTGGAGATGGCTGAATAAGACTCCATCGCCTTCTGCCAAAGTTTGCCAACATTGTCTATCTGCGACAGGTTCCAGTGCAGGGCGTCAGATTGGTAAGAGAGGAGTTTCTTGACTTCGCGCTTTACATGATTCAGATCAAATCTCTGGTCTGTTATTTTATGTCTGTACTTCGGACTTCTTTTCGCATCGTCATAATATGACAGGAGCACGTAAACACCCAGTAAACTCATCAAAGCCACGGTATCCCATTGCAGAAAGTCCCTATCGCCTCTTCTGCCTTCATCTTTTACCGTTGGTATGATTGTCACTTTCTTTCCAGAAAAATCAAGCGAATCGTAGATCCTTGTGTACGGATACGTTCTTGTTCTCTTTGGAGAGACCCACCAGCTTATAGCGAGCTGGTTTTTATCGATTGCTAAAATAAAGGTTGCATCTGTTGATAATGCCCGATCAAACTCATCAAAATCGAAAACATTGAGTTCTTTACACAAAAGTGGTGTATATTTAAGCCCCTTAATCTCGGCAAGGATGTCCATTTCATCGCCTCTTGTGATTGTTCTTCACCATCTCTTGAAGCTCTGTTCTCAAGTGTTTTGTGTCGTCCCTGATCGTTATTTCAAAATCGGGTCTCTCGCCGGTTAATGTAAATTGATTTACCTTCAATTTTTCTTTAACGACATCTAATAGTTCTATGTCGATCTCGTAGCCGATACACCTCCTGCCCAACTCGAAAGCCACTTTTAACGTTGTCCCTGAGCCCATGAATGGATCTAAAACGGTCTCACCCTTGTAAGAGAATAATTTTATCAGTCGGTAGGGTATTTCATCAGGAAACGCTGCTATTCCTTTCTCTAACCGATTATTGTTCGGCAGTACGTTTGTGATCTGCCACACACTCAAATACCATTTTTCTCTTTGAAACTCCTCTATATTTACTTTCGACTCTTCTTTAACTTCTTTTGAGATCCTCTTATAATCAAAATCCCCATTTTGGAATATCAGGATGGATTCCTGCAGATTATCGGGATAATAGTACATCGGATAGGGATGCTGCACTAAAACCCCGCTTCTTCTGCTTATGCGGATATACCCCTCCGGTTTTACCCAGATTATCTTTTCCCTGTATTTAAATCCTTCTTCCATGAATATTTTTGTTATGTCTGCGACAACTGGATATTTCTCTCCGTTTATCAGGGTATCATCAACAACAAGAGCAGCGATTCTCCCTTCGTCAAGGACTCGCCTCAATTCCTTCGCGGTATTCCGCATAATCGTTGTGAATTGATCATAACTCTCAAATAAGTCGGGATAATCGAAAGGTGCGTTGAAATACGGTGGAGATGTTACAACTAAATGGATACTATTGTCTTCTAACTCATTCATCTTCTGGCAATCACCAAAGACGATCCTGTTTTTATTGTTCATTTTATCTCCGCACCAGCAGCTTGTTCAGATCGCCGCTTGTGACCATCCCGATGACCCTCCGCCCCTGATCGATCACAGGAAGCGCAGAGATCTTGTGTTTCTCCATCTTCCGCACCGCAAGCTCCACAAACTCATCCGGCGTGCTCGTGACCACGTTTTTGGACATGACGCTCTCAACGGTGCCGACGTCGCCGCGGGCGACCGCCCTTGAGATATCCCACGATGTTACGATCCCGATCAGGGTGCCGTCCTCCGAGAGAACTGGCAGGTGATTGAAATAGCCCTCGATTATCAGTTCGGCTGCGTGCCTGATCTTCGCGTGCATGTTGATCGTGCGCACCTCGCCTGACATCGCATCCTGCACCAGCAGTTGCCCCGCCGTCTCCCGCATCGGTTTCACCCTGCCGCGTACCGGCAGTCCGGATGCGGGTGCGCTTACGAAGAACTCGCCAGCCCCAATCCACCGCTTCAGTTCGTCTGCGATCGCCCGTGCGAGGTTGAAACTCGATAGCGAAGAAGTCCGCACCTCTTTTCCATCGATATCGACGATTCCGGACCGGAGCTCCTCGTACGTGACCTCTCGCACCATCGGGTGGCTCCGTCTGGGAATCCCGTAGTCCACAATCTCGGTTGTGAGATCGGAATCGCTCACTCCCGTTGCTGCGGCGATCTCCTCGTCTAAGATCGGTATCGGGACGCCGACTCCGACGTACATGCTGATTCCGTACTTGTGAAACGCTGCGCCGCGGACGTACTTCGCATCCATCCCCATGAGATCTCCGCATGTCATCATTGTTCCGAAACGATTGTCAGGGTCGTGCTGGGTTCCGCTGCCGATGACATAACCCTGTGCGCCCCCCAGAAATATTCTCGTGCCTGTACCAATCGTCCTGAAAGTGGGGTCGTTTGAGAGCGGCGAGAGCACGCCTGCGCCTGAATAAGTGACATTGCCGAATTCCGGCAGGAGCGTTCCCATGTACGTGTACAGGACGCGTTTTGTTGAGTTTGTTGCGGCATCGTAGCGCTGATACGCGTTTCTCGGGTTCACCATCACAGCCTGATTCAGGTCGTCGATCGTGATTCTGGTGTCAATCATCCTGCGCGGATAGCAGTCCGTTCCTGACGATTCCGCGTGCAGGTCGATCTCCTTTCCCGCGATCAGATCCTCAATCACATGCCCGCCGCCATAAGGCTCGTGTGACTCGCCGGGTACAGACGTTCGTTCCGCTGTCGCACCGATGTACGCATCGACCGCTGCCAGACTCGTGTACGCCTCAACATCGTTCAAGTGCACGCGCTGCATCCGGATCGGCGGATCAGAGTTCCCGAAATTTAAGAAAACGCCTGATGAGCACATCGCCCCGAATGTGCCTGTCGTGACCACATCGACCTCCCGCACCGCCTCCTCCGCGCTGTGCTCCTGCAGGTACGCTGTCATCTCCTCTGCTGTGAGGACGGAGACGCTGCCATCCCTGATCCGTTCGTTGATTTCCGATACTGTTTTTGTCGCCATGGATCTGTTATGTGATACTCGATTTTATAATATTTATATGTGATCTGATCTTCTGACAGAACTGCCAGAGCCGCGAGAATTACGGTCTTGCTGGTCCCGCATCCGCATATCCCTGACGCTGCCCTGTTCCTGCCTCTCTTTTGAGCTGATCGGGCTTAAGTAGCAGTTTCACGACGTTTAACGCATGTTCTCTTGCGCGGGCTTCTGCCAGCGCAGCAAATTCGCGATCGGTCGGAGCTTCGTCCTCATGCACGAAGACCTCGATTACGTGCGTGTTCGTCATCAACTGCGCCATGATGATTCCCTGCGACGCCTCGTGCGCACATATCTTGTCCTTCGGGTCTGACCCGGGCATGCCGAACGCCATCACGATATCGCATGAACGCTCCTCAACGAGCTTCTTGCACGCAACCGGCAGGTCCTTGATCCCGGGTACGGTGTATCGCTCGATCTTGACCGATGCATTCTCTTTCAGCTCTGATATCGCGTCTTTTGCCATATCCGCACGCGCAAACGTCGTGTCTGCGATTCCTATAGTTATGGCTGCCATGATGAATATCCCACCAAAGCGTGGTTAAAACTATCGCACAGCCCTAACTCCAGTCGCAATCGCACTATTGCGGCGGCTGCTTGATTCGTATGCGGGGGAAGGGATTCGAACCCTCGAATGTCTTCACAACAGGATCTTAAGTCCTGCGCCGTTGACCTGGCTTGGCTACCCCCGCAGAGGAGTGGTACCTACTGACCGGTCATCATCAAATAATCTTTTGGCGGTCGCAGTCGCAGTCGATTGCCGGTGTCGCCGGTCAACCACTGGTCAACCACTGATCAATTACCGGTCAACCACCGATCAGCCACAGTCCAGTCGTCTGCGACATCATGCCCAGATCGCGAGTTTACGCTGCAACACGTAGATCGAAACCACGATCAGCCCACCCAGAAACACGCCGATGATCTGCGCCTCGAGCGATGTCGCGAACCCATGCTGGGACGCCCAGAGACCGCTCCTTGTTACAAAGGTTGCGAATATGACGAGGATGAAGGATATCATCGCAAGCGCGGGCGCAAGCAGTTCGTATTCACGATTTCGCTTCATCCGGAACTGTGTGTGGAGATATGCAGTCATCGTTATCCATGGAATCAGCGAAGACGTCTCCACAGGGTCCCATCCCCAGTACCACGCACCCCATCCGAGAACTTCGTACGCCCAGAACCCGCCGATGCCGATTCCAAGCGTCAGGAAGAGCCACGTGATCCGGCTCCACGGCTCAGCGATCTTTGTCCAGCCCCTGTCGCGAGTCAGGAGGTGCCCAAGCGCCGCGCCAAACGGTATCACCGCGGTCGCATATCCGAAGAAGACTATAGGCGGGTGAATCACCATCCACGGGTTTCTGAGGAGCGGGTTCATGCCCTGTGCGTGATGGCTCTCGATCGTCGGGTATGCGGATGCGAAGATGTCGGTACTCGTCGAAAGGAGGTGCCCCTGTGAATCCACGCCGTAAATCAGCGCGAACGGGCTTCGTATGACCAGTAGAAGAAGGAAGAATGCCGCAACTGAAAGACCTGTAATCCTTACGATCTCGCCGGTCCTGCTGTCGGCACGCACCAGCATGATTGCGATCAACGTGAACCACGCCCACAGGAAGAGCGAACCCTCCTGTCCGGCCCAGAACGCCGAGATCTTGTAGAGTACAGGAAATGTCTCGCAGGAAAACCGGAACACGTACAGATACTGCGCCGCGACGTTCAGTAGATGCTTCATCAGCACCATGAACGCAAGACTACACGCGACAAGGCTTACTATCTCAAACCTACGTGATGTGAGTCGTATTTTTGTATTTCTACTGAAATAATGCCACACCCCGTAGATTGCGGCACCGAGACAACTTACAAACGAGATCCAGATCAGAACCATTCCAAGATTTATTTCCATAGCGACTCCTTTTTTGGTGTGTGTTAGGCGTGTTTGGTGTGTCGAATGTGTTGAGTATGTCAGTGCGTGAGCTGTTTGCTGGTTGTGTTGCGGATGCTATTTATTGGTTGCTGCCGCTTCTCCGGAAGCGTGTGTTGTGTGTTATGACTTCACAGAACAACTCGATCAGGTTGAATATTCTTGTCGATTCGTTCATGTCTATTTGCCATACATAATTTAGATGAACTGTCAAACCGTTATCTTTTTATACTATGGGGTGCGTATATGGTGGAAACGGAATTCGCCCTTGAGAACAACAATCGGCATACAGGGGAAGTAAACCATGACAGGAACACAACACAACTCCACAGCATCAAACGAACAGAATGAGAGGCGCGGATCGATTCAGATGGTCGTAATGCGCCCACGCAGATACGACGCCACCAGACGCATGGACCGCACAGACGGAACTACGAGGGGGGCATTGTGATGGCTGGAATTGCAACCACGCGAATTGCAATCGTCGCTGCGCTGGCGATCTTGCTGGTTGCGGCAGGAAGCGCAAGCGCGGGCAGTACAATCTATGTGCCTGACAATTATACCACAATTCAGGCGGCAGCGGACCATGCGAATACAGGGGACACGATCATTGTGCGCGATGGAACGTACACCGAGAATGTGCATGTGAACAAGAGACATCTAACGATTCGATCCGAGAACGGGACTGCATTGACCAAGGTTGTTGCGGCAAGTCCAGACAAGCACGTATTCAAGGTGACTGCGGATTACGTGAACATCTCAGGATTTAATGTGACCGGAGCGACAGGTTGTGGATGTGCCGGAATCTATCTCAAGGGACAGTGGAACATCTGTTCCAATGGACTGAAGCAATGCAACATCACAGACAACATTGTAACTGGCAACAGAATCGGCATCCGTCTGCGCAACTCGGACAATAACACCATCGCATGCAACTGGGTGCATCACAACAACAAACACGGGTTCGTCCTGAGCAGAGGGAGCACAGGCAACACGATCGAACACAACAACATAATCGAGAACGGTATCCCACAGGACGATGGAAGCTACCGCTGGCAGTTCAGCAACGCCCAAGCGGCTGATGTGACCGCGCAGCACAACTACTGGGGAACAAACGACGGGTCGGAAATCGATGCAAGTATCTGGGATGATGAAGACTCGTTGGGACACTGGAGGGGCAAAGTAACATTTGAGCAATTCGAAAAAGAATCGTGCCCATGCGCCCCAGTCCCTGAACTCCCAACGATCGCACTCCTCGCTGTCGGGCTGCTTGCGCTTGTCGGTTGCGGCAGGACCAAAAGAAAAGAATAAGGAGAAGTGCCAGAAGCACTAAAATCTCCTCCCCCCTTCTCTTTTTTTATTACATAAAAAGTATATAATCAATCCTCGCCCGAAGGGCATTTCTTACTCGCAAACTTTTCACAAAAGTTTGATCAAAAACTGCTGACCTCACCGGAATCGCCACAATCAAATTCCTCGAGCCTTAGCTGTCTCAGTACGCACTTCTCGCCAGGTATCTCAACCGGATATACGCCTGTCAGGCAGCCAAGACAGAGATCGTTCGCCGGAATTCCGATGGACTCGACCAGACCGTCGATACTCAGATATCCAAGCGTTTCCGCATGGATCGCGGTCTCTATCTCGGATACACTCTTCTGCGACGCGATCAGCTCCTCTCTCGTCGGCATATCGATTCCGAGATAGCACGGCGATACGATCGGCGGGCTTCCGATCCGCATATGCACCTCTGCTGCGCCCGCTCCCCGCACCCGGTCAACGATTCTGCGGGACGTGTTCCCACGAACAACGCTGTCATCGACCAGAACCACCCGCCTGTCCTTGATATTCTGTTTGATCGCATTCAGTTTCAGTTGAACCGCCCTCTTTCGCACGGTGTCAGATGGCATTATGAATGTGCGCCCAACATATCGGTTCTTCATCAGAGCCTCGATGTACTCGGTTCCGGACTTCTTGGAGTACCCGATCGCCGAGGTGATGCCGGAATCAGGCACCGGCGAGATCATGTCTGCGTCAACCGGATGCTCGCTCGCAAGCCTTTCTCCGATCTTCAGCCTGACATCGTAAACGAGCCTGCCATCGATTACAGAGTCGGGGCGTGCGAAGTAGACGTACTCGAAGACGCAATGCGCCGTGTTCTTCTGTTTGTAGATCTGGTGGCTCTCCATCCGATCGCGGGTTATGACCAGAACTTCGCCTGGCGCAATGTCCCGCACGAACTCGCCATCGTGCACATCGATCGCCACGCTCTCGCTCGCAACAACATACCCCTGTTCGCCCTCCGATTCGATCTTTCCAAGGCAGAGCGGCTTGAATCCGAGCGGATCCCTTACCGCGACCAGAATGTCGTTTAAAAGCATCACAAACGAGTATGATCCGACAATTCGCCGCATCAGCCTGCGCATAGCCTCAACAAGATTGTTCCGCATCAGATCCTTCACAAGGAGGTGCGCTATGACCTCGGTATCCGAGTCGGAGAGGAAGATGTGCCCCCTCTGCTCCAGGTCGAGGCGCAACTCCTCTGAATTGACGAGATTCCCGTTGTGCGCAATTGCAATCGTCCCGCCGCTGAAATTGATCGTCAGCGGTTGCGCGTTCTCAAGCTCTGATCCGCCCGCGGTCGAGTACCGCACATGCCCGATCCCGACGCTCCCGGGAACTGCCAGAAGATCGTTTCCCTTGAAGACCCACGGCACAATACCCATGCCCTTGATCGACCTGGTGTTGCCCTCGTGCGCAATCGAGATTCCGGCAGACTCCTGCCCGCGATGCTGGAGCGAATAGAGTGAGTGATAGATAGAAAGCGCAGCTCCTGACGTGGGGAATGCCACACCAACCACCCCACATGCTTCATTCAAGCGAGATCACCAAGATATTACCTTTGATAATTCAATAGATTATAGATCCTGATGCATCACAAATCCGGTATCAGCCTTTCTCTTGCCACCGGTAATTTCGTATCTTCCTTGATTTGCCGAAACCACATGCAGAACAGAACTTCTTTCTCCGGTGGTACGAGACGCTACCGCAGCGTCTGCACCGTATATGAGTCTTCTTCTGACGCTTGCCCATCGAGGGCGTTCCTTTTGACATTTTATATCACCATTAGGGGGAAACGTACACCACATTGTCGCCACGCACAATAACAGTTCCGATGCGGCGCACAACCTCGCCATCGACGAGTTCCTCGGCGTCGTCGAGTGTGAGGTTCATGTGAATGTCATAGCCCTGCAATATCCCGCGAAACTCACGGGCACCCTTCAGTCGGACGAGGACGGATTGGTCCAGCACGTTGTTCAATGTGTCGAGCGGTCGATTTCCCATTTAGTAACTCTCCTTCGGTAGATTGATACACTTTTTACAGTATGCTTGACCGATGGATGTACTTAAAGGTATCCTGTGCCTGTGCGTTGGGCCAATATTACTCAACCCACCCACCCATCACCCCGCAACCGCGCTCTGCGATCTTACCACGTGGTACTGCAGAATGCTTTGGAACATCCTCGGCTGAGTATATCAAGTCAAAACATTCGGGACTATACAGCAGACTTGATCATGTTTGAAAGCGTTGATTGCTCATGATTTCCCGATGTTATCCTGGCAGCATGTCTATCTTCGGAGCAAGTTAAAAAGACCCCGAACAGTTACAGATACTGTTAAATCCGGCAGAGCAATATTACAAGACTGATCGCGAAAACAGCCATGAAACGGATCGTAGTAATCAGCAAGAAATGCGATAATAGAGACATGGAGGCGTGTGAATGAAGATCAGAACAGTTTATGACAACGAAGTTTATACCGAAGACGGAAAACCGAATATCGCCGGGTTGCAGAGCGAATGGGGTTTCTCAGCATTTATCGAGGTGTCTGGTGAGAAAATATTGTTCGACACCGGCGGAGACGGGTCAATTTTGCTGCACAACATGGAAAAACTGGGCATCGACCCGAAAACTATCGGAAAGATCGTGATCTCTCACGAGCACTGGGATCACGCGGGCGGACTCCCTGATCTGCTCGAGACGAACCACGATGCAGAGGTCTACCTGCTGGCGTCATTTTCAGAACCATTCAAGAATCTGATCGAAAATCCGGTTGTGGAGGTGCAAAGCCCTTCAAAGATCTGTGATCTGGTATACACCACAGGAGAGCTCGGGAGTTCCATAAAAGAGCAGTCTCTGGTGCTGAAGACCGAGGCGGGGCTGCTCGTTGCGACCGGATGCGCACACCCGGGTCTGGGCGCGATCATCAAGAGCGCGTCGGCATTCGGTCGGGTCTGGGGGATTGCCGGTGGATTTCACGGATTTCACGAGTATTCGCTTCTGGAAGACGTAAAATTCCTTTCCCCGTGCCACTGCACCCGGAATATGGCAGAGATTGTCTCGAGGTTTCCGGACGCGTATCAGAGAAACGGCGTCGGCAGAGTGTTCGTCTTCAGGGATGCGATCGTCGGGCAGGCAGAAGACAAACAAGGTTCTGGGAACAGTTTATGATGCTGTGATGAAAAAAGAGGCTCTTCTAAACAGATGATCGCACACATCAGAGGAACCCTTGAGAGAAAAACGCCTGATCGCGTGCTCCTCGACGTCGGTGGCATCGGATATGAGATTCAGATCCCCGCGTCCACGTACAGCGTGCTGCCAGAGGTCGGCAGCAATAAGCGGCTGCACACGCACCTCTATGTGAGGGAGGATGCGCTCATACTCTACGGATTCTCAAGTGTTGAGGAACTCGAGTTCTTCAGGCTGCTCCTCAGCGTATCGCGGATCGGTCCGAACGTTTCTCTTACTATCCTCTCCGGAATATCCTTCGATGAATTCAGATCTGCCATCCACAACGAAGACATCGGGCGGTTGAGCAGCCTCTCCGGTGTCGGCACAAAGACCGCAAAACGGCTCGTTCTCGAACTGAAGGACAGGATAGGGGCAGTCTCAGTAAACTCCGGGCACCCCCACGATCTCGCAGACGCTGCTATTGCAGGCATGATTTCACTTGGATACGCGAGGAGCGTTGCGGAAATTGCTGTTCGCAGCGCGCTGCAATCGGAGTCGGGTGGCGATGTTGAGGCGATCCTCAAAGCCGCACTCAGAAACGTGTAGAAGTGGAAATTGCGTGAATCACAGATTTCACGACTCCACGACATCCGCGCCCCATGCAAGCCCAATAGGTTTACAACGTATCCCGCCAGAGTGGTACTGTGAAATCACTATCCGAACACCTCCCGCTCGTCGGAATGGCTGGGTTCATCGTGGCTGTGCAGGTGCTTGCGCTCATGATGGCGGCTCCGATGGAAGCGGGAGGGATGCAGGCATTCGAAGACCCGGAATCGGTCTGGAATCCGGTGTATTACATCGTACTCATTCTGGTATTTACGGCTTTCATTCTCTTCGTGATTAAAACCGATAAAAAATATATTCTCCACGCGATCCTACTCTTCGCTGTCGCAGCGACAATGTACTACGTCTTTCTTGCATTCATCGGACAAATACCGTCCCTGATCATCACTGCGCTTCTGACCGTACTTCTGTACAAGTTTCCTGAGTGGTACGTGATTGATATAACAGGAATCCTTGTTGGAGCGGGCGCAAGTGCGATCATCGGAATCTCGCTTGCGATTCTTCCGACATTGATCCTGCTGATCCTCTTAACGGTCTACGACATCATCTCTGTGTACCGAACAAAGCACATGATCGAACTTGCAGAGGGCGTGATGGACCTTCATGCACCGATCCTCTTCGTCGTCCCGAGGCGAAAAGGGTACTCATTTATTGAACAGAGCGACGCTCGCGAGGAGGATGGTGAGCGCGGTGCGTACTTCATGGGGCTCGGCGACGCAGTGATGCCCACGATCCTTGTCATCTCCGCAAGCACGTTTCTGCCAGTGGCGTACCCGGACCTGCCGCTCGTCTTCGGATATGCGATCCTGCCGGCGTTACTCGCAGCGGCCGGAACGCTTGCAGGGTATGCTGTGCTGATGCTTGTTGTGATGGGCGGAAAACCACAGGCTGGGCTGCCATTTCTCAACACCGGTGCGATCATCGGGTACGCTGTGGGCTGCCTTGCTGCCGGGGTGCCTGTGATCCCGGGGATGACTGGGATGGTGTGAGGTTAGGGCAAAAAAGAGAGAGGGAGGGAGAGAGATCGCTTACATTGAGCGATACTCCATATTATCCGGACAAATCCTAAATTCGTCTACCTCTGCGCCCGCCTTTCGCTAATGTCCCGTCATGCGGAAGCGGAGTCACATCCTCGATTCGTCCGATCCGTATGCCAGCTCTTGCGAATGCTCGCACGGCAGCCTGCGCGCCCGGTCCAGGACTTCGCTGCTTGTTGCCGCCCGGTGCTCTGATTTTGATATGCACGCCTGTAAAACCCCTATCCTTCAATCGATCCACCAGCTGGGAAACGATCTGCATTGAGATGTAGGGAGACCCTTCATCCCGCGCCACTTTTGTTACCATGCCGCCGGATGACTTTGCAATGGTTTCGGCACCAGTGAGATCAGTGACCGTGATCAGGGTGTTGTTGAACGATGAATGGATGTGCGCAACAGCCCATTGTGGTTTGTTCTTTTGATTTGCCATCTTCATCTCCTCCTGCCCCTGCCGCCGCCTTTATTCCCATCATCCTTAGCCGCGTCAGCATTCCTGGCATGTTTATCCAGTATGCTTTCCCCTTCCTCTACTCTCGTCGGACGTTCCGGGTGGAGTTCCTTTGCAATCGGGGAATTCCCATAATAATCGATCAGCATCTCATCCTCTTTTGAGACATTGTAACTCGGCACAGTCACCTTGCGACCGGCAATCGCAGTGTGTCCATGCGTGATGAACTGCCGCGCCTGCCGCATACTATGCGCAAGTCCCTGCCTGTACACCTGTGTCTGAAGCCGCCGTTCAAGGAGGTCACCGATCTCAAGACTCAGGATGTCGTCCAGATCGGTATCGCTCTTCAGGATTCCAATGCGCTGCAACCTTGAGATGAGCTGATCCCTCTCTGCCTTCGTGTGCCCTGAAAGCGTCCCTTTCGCTGCGGATTCGGCGAGCAATCTGCGCGCCGTGCGCCGATATTTGCGAAGAGTATTTTCAACAGTCCAGACTTCTCTTTTGTTTCGCAGCCCGTATGTCTTGACCAGTTCAGCCTCTGATGCAAGTTTCTCCGACTGCCACGGGTGTCTCGGCGTGCTGTACGATTTATGATATTTGCGTGGATGTCCCATAAAAATCACCTGCTGTTATACTATACTTGCTTTCCTAACTTTGCCTGATTTTACCTGACCTGATGCCTGATCCCCAACTCATTTCACAACGCGTTTTCTGCTGACTCCGACCGTTGCACCGGTTCTTCCTGTGGATCGTGTCCGCTGCCCGCGAACCCTGAGACCGTGATCGTGCCGGATACCTTTGTAGCTATGCGTCTTCTTCATGATGTTGATATCATCGGTCACAGCCAGCATGAGGTCTACCCCTGTCAGGTGCTTGTCGTCACCGGTCAGGGGATCCCGCCTCCGGTTCAGCATCCACCAGGGGACCACATTTTCAAAATTCTCGATTGATTTCCTGAGTTTCTCGAGTTTCGCATTATTGAGCGATCCGATCGTCTCTGTCGGGTCTATTTTAGCATCATCTGCGAGAATCCTCGCTGTCCGTATGCCGATGCCCTTAAGCCCGGTGAGCGCGTACTGCACAGACTTATGCCCGTCCAGATCGGCATTTGCGATACGTACAAGATGTTGTATTTCCGGTGTTTCTTCGATGTCTGCCATTGTCTTCCTCTTTTAGGCAAAGGATGTAGATAAAGTATTTGGCGGTACACTTAATACTTTTCTTGTCAAGCATTTATAATAGCCGGCAAGGATTAATAATATATGTAATCCGATCCGTATATTGTCGGAGGAAAAAGATATGTTCAAGGCAATAATCAATGCAGGGACGCTGCATGATGCGATAAAAGCGATGTCAGCGGTCGTTGACGAGGCGCGGTTTGAGATCGCGTCGGAGGGATTTTCCGCTCGTGCAGTCGATCCTGCGAATGCGGCGATGGTCTCACTCGACATCTCAAAGGACGCATTCGTACTATTTGAGGGGACCGAGGGCGAGATCGGTGTCGATCTTGGCAGATTCACCGAGATCATCGGCATGGCAGACAAAAACGACGAGATCGAACTTGCACTTGATCCGGATACGCACAAACTCGACATCAGTATGGGTGGGTTTTCATACACGTTATCCCTTCTGGACCCATCGACGCTGCGGAATGCACCGATGGTGCCCGCGCTCGATCTGCCAGCAGAGATCACAGTCTCGGGAAGCGTCTTCAAGCGCATGATCAAAGCAGCCGAGATGGTGAGCGATCATACAAGTTTTGGCGTGCACGATGGTGTATTCTTCATGGAAGCAACAGGAGACTCGGATCAGGTCAGGCTCGACCTCACAAGCTCGGATCTGATCGCAATAACCCCTGCAGATGTCAGGTCGCTCTATTCACTGGATTATCTCGGTGACATCAGCAAGGGCGTTGGTGGCGCGGGCGAGATTGATATCCATCTGGGGCGGGATCTTCCTGTGGTCATCCAGTTCGAGCTTTCGAACGGCGATTGCAAGGTCAAGTACGTTCTTGCACCAAGAATCGAATCGGATTGAGCAGAATGTCAAACCATACCATAACAAGGATTGTGGGCGATCAGACGTCGACCTTTGCAAGCGATGTCACCATTCAGACATTAAGGGAGCTTGAACTGGATTCGCCGGTCCTGCTGGAGGGGCTTCCGGGAGTCGGGCATGTTGGCAAACTGGTTGCCGAGCATCTGATCGATACACTCTGTGCAACGAGGATCATCGACATCTATTCCACCCACTTTCCGCCGCAGGTGGTGGTAAACGAAGATTGCACGGTACGAATGGTTCGAAACGAGATATACGCCCACCACGCAGACGACGGGAGTGATCTACTCATTTTAGTGGGGGATCACCAGAGCACCACAAGCGAGGGGCACTTCCTTCTCTGCAATGCGTTTCTGGACATCGCGGAACAGTTCGGCGTATCCAGGATCTATACGCTCGGCGGCTGCCCGACCGGTGAACTGGAGGAGACCGGAACTGTCATCGGCACCGTCAACAACCCGAAGATGGTTGCGGAGTTGACCCTGCACGGCGTTGAATTTCAGGAGCACGAGCCGTGGACCGGGATTTTCGGAAGTTCCGGGATTCTTTTACCGATGAGCCTAGAACGGGGGATCGACGCGGCATGTCTGATGGGGACCACATCCGGCTATCTCGTTGACCCGAAGAGCGCGCAGGCGGTTCTCGGAGTGCTCAGCCAGTTGCTCGGGATCGATGTTGACGTGCAGGCACTCGAGGAGCACGCAGCAGAGATGGAGAAGGTCATTGCGAAGCTGCAGGAGATGCAGCAGATGTACACGTCGATGAACAGAACCGAGGACGATCTACGATACATCGGATGATTGGATGATCAGGGGGTTAATGATTAAATGGTCAATAATTGGATAATCGGATGGTTAGATGACACTTGAGGGGTTTTTCAGCCCGGATTCGGTTGCAATCGTCGGAGCGTCCCGGGCCAGTGGGAAAGTGGGGAGAATCGTACTTGAAAACATCAGGCAGGGGTTCGGTGGCGAGATCTACCCGATAAATCCGGGCGCAGATGAGATCGATGGTCTCAAATGCTACCCCGACATTAGAAGCGCGCCGCCTGTCGATCTTGCCGTCGTCGTCGTTCCAGCCGCAGCAGTTCCGGATGTTTTAGAGGAGTGCGGGGCAAAAGGTGTCTCGAATGTGGTCGTCATATCTGCTGGTTTCAAGGAGGCTGGAGCTGCTAATCTTGAGACGCGGTGCGTCGAGATTGTGCGGAAGTACGGGATGCACATGCTCGGACCAAACAGTCTCGGATTCATATCAACCTATTCCGATCTCAATGCCTCGTTTTCTGCGAGCGGCGCAATTCAAGGGAACATTGGGCTTGCATCGCAGAGTGGCGCGCTCTGCACCGCTATTTTAGACTGGGCGAATCTCAGGGGAATCGGGTTCTCAACGTTTGTCAGTCTTGGAAATAAGGCTGACATCAGCGAGAACGACATCATAAACGCATTTCTGGCTGACGAAAATACGAACGTGATTCTGTTGTACCTCGAAGGGATAAAAGAAGGTAGACGGTTCATAGACGTCGCACGACGCGCCACACGCAAGAAGCCCATAATCGTGATCAAGTCGGGAAGAACACACGCAGGCGCAAGGGCCGTCTCATCGCACACGGGAACGCTCGCAGGGTCAGACGCAGCGTACGACGCCGCGTTTCACCAGAGCGGCGTCATCAGGGCTGCATCCGTTGAGGAGGTCTTCGACTATGCACTTGCGTTCTCGTATCAGAATGTCCCGTCAGGGAACGCCATTGCAATCATCACAAACGCGGGCGGTCCGGGAGTTCTTGCTGCCGATGCGTGCGAGTCGCTCGGCGTTCCGATTGCAACGTTGGGGGCTGAGACGATTCAAAAACTCAGATCGAGTCTTCCGCCCGCAGCAGGAATCTACAATCCTGTTGATGTCCTCGGTGATGCGACCCCCGATCGGTATGGGATCGCACTCGATGCGGTGATGGGTGACGAGAACGTCGCGGGCATAATCGTTCTCGCATCCCCACAGGCGATGACTGACATGGAGAGAACCGCAGAAATCATCGCTGATGCGAGCAAACGGTCAGAAAAACCGATTCTCGCGGGGCTGATGGGTGGCGGGATGGTTGAGGGTGGCAGGAGAGTGCTCTCAGAAAACAGGATTCCGAACTACGAGTTTCCTGAGCGTGCGGCAGGAGCGATACATGCGATGATTGCGTACGCGGAGATTGCTGCAGAAAGGGAGATCGATCCGCCCGATCTCGATGTCGATTGTGAATCCGTGCGAAAACTCCTCGATAGGGTGAGGGGACGGGGGGACGGACGTTTAGGGGTCGAATGCTTGTCGATACTCGAGAAATATGGAATCGCTGTCGCGAATTCGGAGATAGCTGCTACAAGGGATGCGGTGATCGACTCATCTGATCGCATCGGTTATCCTCTGGTCATGAAGGTGATCTCGTCTGAGATATCGCACAAAACCGATGTCGGCGGGGTGCGGACAGGGATCAGGAACGCGGAAGAGGCAGGCGTCGTCTACGATGACATGATGCACAGGATCGGCCGATACATGCCGGAGGCGCGGGTCGGTGGCGTACTGATCCAGAAGATGCTTGGTGGCGGAAGGGAGGTTATTCTCGGCATGAACAGGGACCCGCAGTTCGGACCGGTCATAATGTTCGGGCTTGGCGGCGTATCTGTTGAGGTTTTAAAAGACGTGACGTTCAGGATCGCACCGATCACAGAGAAGGACGCGGAGGAGATGATACGTGAGATCAAAGCATATCCGATGCTGCTCGGGAGCAGGGGCGCAGAACCATCAGACATCGGTGCGATAAAGGACAGTTTGCTGCGATTCTCAAAACTCTGTACCGATTTTCCGGAGATAACGGAAATAGACATTAATCCACTGCTCGTCTTCAAAAAAGGATGTGCAGCGGTTGATATAAGGCTCACACTGGAGGAACAGATATGAAATCCATATTGATCGGATCATGCGAGGGATATTCAGGAAAAAGCGCGATATGCATAGGTCTCGGGACGATCCTCAAGAAGAAGGGACTCGATGTTGGGTACATGAAGCCGTTCGGAAACCAGTTCCGGGAGGTGAATGGTGTGCTTGTTGACGGCGACGCGAAGATGATCAGAACCGCTCTCGGACTTGACGACCCGCCTGAGCTCGTAACGCCTGTGATGCTCACGCACGACTTCTATTACCGTGCGTTGACCGATGGCGATGGCATGGGCGCGGACGTTGAGCGCAAGATTCTGGACGCGTACGAAAAGCTGTCGGATGGGCGGGACGTGATGATAATCGAGGGCAACGAGGACCTCGCTGGCGGGGTCATGTACGACATGTCAGACATCGAGATGGCAAAGAAGATGCACGCCCGGATTCTTCTCGTCAGCCGGTACCAGGACGTACAGGAGATCGACAACATCTTGAACGACCAGAAGATGATCGGAGACCCGGAACTACTCATCGGCGTCGTACTGAATGGCGTGATCGATCAGAAGGGGGCGTCTGATCTCGTTGTTCCATTTTTAAAGGATCGCGGGATAACTGTTTTTGGGATCATACCGAAAGACCCTGTGTTAAAGTCAGTATCGATCGGAGAGATCGCTGACGCCCTCGGAAGCGAGATACTGGTCAGGGGCGACCGGCGCAATGTTCTCGTGGATCACTTCTTCGTAGGCGCAATGGAAGCGAACACAGCGCTCAGGTACTTTAGAAGAGAGAAGAACTTTGCGCTGATAACTGGCGGCGGCAGAGCGGATATCCAGCTGGCAGCGCTTGAAGCCGGCGTGAAGTGCATCATACTGACCGGGAACACGTACCCGAGTTCGGCGATCTTCGGGGTCGCGGGAGAGCGTGGCGTCCCGATCATGGTCGTTTCCGGAGACACGATGACAACTGTTGAGGAGATGGAGACGATCATGGGAAGGTCCAGGATACTCGGGAAAAAGAAGATTGTGAGAATCGAGGAGCTGCTGGAAGCGCATCTGGACATTGCCGCGCTGGAGACGGCTATCGGGTTGTGAGGGGCTGTCACAAAACGACCTCGGCATTGAGCGCGCCAAGCATTGCGATCACCGCAGCAGCCGACGATCCGAGTCCTGAGCCGACCGGAATTTCGGAATCGATCTTAATTGAGACCGCGGGGACACTGAGCGATTCGATGCACCGCGAGATGTAGGGGTGCACCGTGTAATCGATGCCTGTTGTGCCGAGAGAGGACGTGATTGTCGTCTGGTCGGATTCTGCGACTGTTGCGGTTGTGCGGGAGGTTGGTTGTGGACGCGATCGCCTCAAATACCGTGAACCTGTGGCTGATCGAGTCGCGTGGGGGCTGGTAAACGATTCCAACCGTTTTTGAAAACTCTTTCCGGTCGATATCCGCAACCCAACTTCCTCGAAAGAGAATCTCCCCTCACGCCATCACTGATGCAATAAGTATCCGTTTCATCCCATCATCTTCTCAAAACACGGGATGCAATATGGCGCGCCGTCCAGCAGCCGGATCCGCGTCTCCATTGTGGGTTCGCCGCATCTGGCGCATTCTATTGATTCGTGGATATGCGCCATCGATAGCGGTTCCGGAGCGATCTCTTCTGTTACCAGAAGCTCATCTTCAGGAAGATTAAGTATCGCATTGCTCTTTTCGATGTGTAACCGCTTGAACTCCTCTATTTCAGCAGGAGTTGCTGTTCTCTTCTTGACCTTGGCGAAGAGGTCCAGATGCTGTTTGTCGGTTATGACAGCCTCATTCTTGATTGCAATCCGGAGTGCCCTCTGGTTTTCACGGTTCATGAAGGTATAAACGTATTTACCAAAATCATTGAAGATCAGATTTCCTTTGCCAAACGTACAGCCGGTAAGCACCTGGATCGCGTCAACGCCGCAGGAATTGTTCTCAACGATTGCAACCAACTCCTCATCCTTTGCAGGCTTCCCCAGTTCTCTCAACGCAACTCCGGAGACCCGTATTCCCATTGCAAGTCCCGGACACTGATGCCCGTGAAACCGGATGGCTTTCTTGAGTATGGATTCCGTATCATCAGAATTCATACTCTGCGCTATTTGCCGATATTATTTAAGGATTGTTGTCGGGTGATCTGTCAAGCGGCGAAGAAAATTCCATACGACATGAAATCGTCTTGCCTGAACTGTAACACCATTAACTACAACAAGCGCGGTAAGTATGCCATGGTTTGTGGCGGTGCGAAGCTTGTGGGGCTGACATTAACATCAGGAGAGCGGGCATCTGGAGGTTACTATTGACGTGGTTCCAGACTGATATGTGTAGAGCCACCCTCCGCATCAGCATCGTCAACATCGCCATCGCCACAACCCGCGTCACTGGCTGGCGACTCTTCTGTTTGCCCCATACGCCTAACTCTCGTCCTGTATGCCGCGAGAAGAAAACCGTACAGCGCAGGCCCAATAACGATTCCGATCATCCCGACAACAAAGATCGGCGCGGCAAACGCCAGAAGCGTGATCACCGGATGTATCGCCGCGCCCTTCATCGCGAGGCGGGGGCGGAGGATGTTCTCAGGAATCAGGTTCAGGAAGATTATTCCGAAGATCAGTACCATAGCCCCCCTCGTGTAGTCCTGAATCACCAGATAATAGAGTGTCATGGGCACGATGATCGTGTTCGTCCCGACGAGGGGGAGCAGCGCAAAGACGGCTACAACAGCGCCCCACAGGAATGGATACGAGATTCCGAGCAGGAGAAACCCGACCGTCGCAATGGCTCCTGTCAGCACGCATGTGGTGAAATAGACGTTAAAGAGACTGTGGTAGATCGGTTTCAGTTCGCTTATGAACTGCGAGATTGATTCCTGCTCTGGCAGGAGGTAGATCACTTTATTTATGGCATTCTTGCCATCGATTAAGAGATAGTAGACAAGTAACACAGCTACGCCGAACTGCGCGAGATAGATGGGCATGTTGACGGCAAATCCACTGATTGCGCCTGCAACGAGCGGAAGAAGCTTCGGCAGAACCGAACTCACGAAATCTTCAAATTCATGGCTCGCTTCTTCTATGTACCCGGACGCTCCTGGAATATAGTCCTCAGCAAAGCCGCTTACGGTACCAGAGAAGTTATCCGCCATTTCCCGGATGTTATACTGGGATTCAGAGAGGTTTGAGACCTCGGTTGCCATTGCGTTGATCGCTCCGATGACGATTGTTACGAAGACGAGAAATACCATCGCTATTGCGAGTAGCGACGACACCTGCTTCTTTCCGGTGATGCGAAGGAGGTATGAGTAGAGCGGTGTAAGTAGATAGGCGACGAAGATGCCCCACAATATCGTTGTTATGAATGCTTTTGTGACATATAGTGCCGCAACTGCGACGAAGAAGATTGTTGCTACGGAGATCCACCTGAACGTGCTGCGAGAGTTCATCTTTGGGGTTATCTGTCGGTCATGGGATATATTTTTATGCTCCAGCCGACACTTTTTAATTTTTTCTGGTCAAGTCGAAAAATGCCTGAAACACATCCACACACAACACAAATATCCCAGATCTCCACCCCATGCACCGAACAATAAACCCCCCTCGCAAACAACACCAAATCCACATAAAAATTAGATAGTCATCACTAAGGACTGCTGCAAACGAATAACGATCCGATCACTATCCAAACTTAAGTTTAGCGCGATCGAGTGGGGAAAAAACGCCCCATTTGCCGGTATTGAAACATCGTTTGTTCATATATGCAAACAGGTTGTAACAAAAGTTAGATAGACCGGATCTGGTTTTAAACGTACTTGCTCAATAATTAAATCTTTCACAATGTATGCGCGTGAGGGGATGGGGGGTATCAGAGAGTATTAAAAAAGTCTCCGATGATGCACAGAGAACCTCAAAGTCGTGACGACTCCCAACTCCCAACTCCCAACTTCCGATGTCAGGGTAACGATCGCCTTTAGTATAACAAGATCACATAATAGCCACAATGATCGACACCGAGTTCTTCAACCAGCTGAATCGATTCTCACTCATGGTGCGAAAGAGGGTGTCGAGCGTCTACGCCGGCAGCAGGCGTGCCGTTCTGCAGGGGAGGGGAATCGAGATCGTGGGGTACCGCGAGTACATGCCTGGCGACGATATCCGGACTATCGACTGGCGGGTGTACGGAAGAACCGAAAAACTGTACATCCGCAAATTCGAGGAGGAGAAGAACGTAACCACGCACATACTCCTCGATTCGAGCAAAAGCATGGACTTTTCGAGCTTGAGTAGTGGCATGACAAAGTTCGAGTATGCTGCGATGCTCGCGTGCGGATTCGGGTATCTTGTGACACGGGAGAACGAGAAGTTCGCAATATCCACGTTTGCAGAGACGATCGATATCACTCCGCCAAAGCGAGGCAGGGGGTATCTGCTTCACACGATCGACAGGTTGAACCAGCACAAATTACAGGGAAATACGAGATTTGACGAGTGTACCCGGCAGTATGAGAAGATGATCCGGTCAAAGTCGCTTGTCATTATCATATCAGACTTTTTAACCGATCTCGACTCGATACGTGCCGGACTCTACATGCTTGCGCCAAACGACCTGATCGTGATCTCGGTCTTCGATCCTGCCGAATACGACCTCACAATCGAGGGCGACGCAAAATTGCACGACATGGAGACTGGCGAGATCAGAAAGACGTACATCAGTCCGAAACTGAAGGAAGATTACAAGAAAATGGCAGATTTGCACTTCGGAGGAATAAGAGAGACCTGTATGCATGTTGGTGCCGATTTTTTCTCGTTCGGAACAGATCGTTCGATATTTGACGCATTCCTTGAGACGGTGAGGGCAAGATAGGGCGAGGTGGTCAGATGCCGTTCTCGTTTGCAAATCCACTGGCGATTCTTGCTCTTTCAAGCCTCATCCCGCTCATAATCCTCTATCTGATCAAGCCGAAGCCAAAAGACGTGGAAATCCCGTCGCTGATCTTTATTCTGGACGCGGAGCGAAGAGAAGACCGGCACCAGACGATACTGAAAAAAGTCGTCAGGGACCCCCTGATGCTCATGCAGCTCCTCTTTCTGATTCTTTTGACACTTGCGATGATGTCCCCGTCGTACGTCACGACCGCTGACGTTCGCGCTGATCACACTGTAATCATCCTTGATGCGTCAGCATCGATGCAGGCGGAGGAACCGAGCAGATTCGACCTTGCAAGGGCTGCCGCAGAGAAGTTCGTGAGCGGGAAGACGAGCATCATTCTTGCGAAGAACGTCCCGATCCTCGCGCTTGATTCCGGAAGCAAGTCCGACGCGATCTCTGTGTTGCAGCGCATCCAGCCGGGCGCAACCACAGCAAACATCGGCGATGCGATTATACTTGCAAAGAGCATGATCGAAGACGGTAGCGGTAGCGAGAGGGAAGATGCGATCGTTATAATCTCTGACTTCTCAAACGCCGACTTTGGCTCAATCTCGTCAGCAAAGATGCTTGCGAACGCGGCAGGAATCGATGTTACGTACAAGCAGGTCGGGTCTGACGTCGGCAACATCGGAATCACGTACGGCAAACCCGAGAGGAAGGATGAGACATATAACTATTTGTGCACGATTAAAAATTATTTCAATGATGCGAGGACAGTACCGATCGAAGTATTTCACAATGGCAAAAAAACCATCTCTAGTAGCGTAACCGTCCAACCGCACGCAAGCGAACTCTTCGCACTGAAGGATCTTGCGCCGGGCGCAACCGTCATCGCGTTGCGAGAGAGCGTGGGCGAGAGCGGGGGCGAGAGTGAGAGTGACTTGTTTGATGTTGATGATCGCGCATACATCGCAATCCCGGATGCCAAAAAACGGAGAATCATGTTCATAACCGAGACCGAGAGCAAAAACCCTCCTGCAAAGATTGCGATCGGTTCGCTTCAGGATACCGAATGTTCGATCGTGAAACCGCCTGTTCTTCCGTCTTTTGATGATTACGACATCGTCGTTGTCGGGACGGTCGCAAAGGATTCGCTTCTCCCCGGGACGTTTGGCGACCTCGCATCGTTTGTTGCGGCTGGCGGAAGCCTTGTAGTCCTTGCGTCCGGTGATCTCGGTGAGATTGCGACCGAAAATGTTCTGCCGGTCAGCGTATCAGGAAAAACGGGATCTGCCGCGCTCACGATACGGAGTTCCAGCGAATTCACAAAGGATATTGCGTTTGAGGATGTTTCTGTCGGCAAACACCTCAAATCCGCGCCAGTGAATGGATCTGTTGTGACTGTCGTTGCAGACGACGGCTCGCCGATGCTTGCATATCAGAAACATGGCAGTGGCACCGTTGTTTATTTTGGATTCGGCGAAGGCGACCCGGAATGGAACGATTTTCACACGAGAGTCGATTATCCGATCTTCTGGCGGCAGATCGTCGACTGGATGAGCGGGGTTCGTGGAATCGAGGAGTACAATGTCCGCACAGGACGGGTGTATCCTCTGGCAGAAGAGCAGGAGGTGCTGACGCCAGCAGGAACGGTCACAACGGACAACCTGCTCTTTGACAGCGCAGGCGGTTATCGGATCGGGGATCTGGACATCGCAGCAAATCTCTACGATCCGCTGGAGTCCGACCTGACAGTTCCCGTGGTCTCAGAGGAGGCACGCATACTCAAACCCGATACAGCCAGAGCAGAGGTCGAGAAGGGATTATGGGGCTACCTGACCGTTCTCGTGATGTTTCTTGCCGGTTTTGAGCTGTACTATCTGCGGGCAAGGGGGGAACTCTGAGGGAAGAGGTGGTGCGTCTGGTTTGCGGGTGAAATAGAAAAGCAGTGACGATGGCATTGAAGAGTACGAGCGGTTATTACCGCAACCACAGGATATAGAACTATGGAAGCGACAACCTTCTTCATTTATGCATTCACATCGATATTTGTTATCGTAAATCCGGTTGCCGGGCTGATCACTTTCATCTCGCTAACCTCCGGAATGAATGCGTTTGAACGAAATGCGACAGCAAAACGCTCAGTTGCGGTAGCATGTCTTCTGGCAATCGTCTTTGCCGTATCAGGAGAGTTGGTACTGGGATTTTTTGGTATTACTGTTGACTGTTTAAGGGTTGCAGGAGGCATCCTGCTCTTCGCGGTTGCACTGGACATGATGCATGCAAGAGTCTCGCGCGAAAGCGTGACCGCAGAAGAGATACGGGATGCCACCCAAAGAGAAGACGTCTCGATTTTTCCGATTGCAATACCACTGTTAACCGGTCCGGGTACGATCGCAACTGTAATATTGATTATGAAGACGGGCGCAGCACTGGAATTGAAGATGATGGTGATATTAGCCATATTATTGACCTTCGCTATATCTTATCTCACATTCAGATTTGCAAATAAGATCAACAAAATGGTGGGAGTTACTGGCGCATTGGTGATAACAAGGGTTATGGGGCTGTTCTTGGGGGCTATCGCAGTCAATTTTGTATCGATTGGTGCATGGAACATCTACAGGTCTATGATTTAACAATTCCCATTCCCGAAGATGCCCGGGTGTCAGCTCTTAAGAACCTCTTTAAAAAATTCCAGATAGTTTTTCGCCATAATTTCCTTTGAGAAATTCTCTTCGACATGTTTTCTGCATTCGTAAGGATCGATCTCGCTCACCTTGTCAGATACAATGATCTCGCGTATCTCGTCAAGTGCATCGCATAGAAAACCGGTAACACCATCCTTGATCTGATCGGTCACGCCCCCGCTTCGGAGTGCAATAACAGGTGTTCCGCAGCACATCGCCTCGGTAACATGCAGACCGAATATCTCCATGAACGGGTACATCGGAAGCGAGATTACGGCTTTCGCGTTCTGGAGAAACTTTATCTTCTCCTCATAGGTTACGGTGCCATAATACCGCACCTGATAGCCGTCGCATCGAGATTTTACCTCTTCGACATATTCCTGACTGGAAACAAAACGATCTTCGCCGTAGATATCGCCGCAAGCAGATGAATCCTTCATCAACTGGATAAACTCAAGGATTCCTTTCTCCTTGCATATCCTGTTGGCAGATAGATAGCGCTCGCCTTTCTCGGCTTTGAATGGATACAAACTGGTATCTATGCCATGCGGGATACATCCGCATCGCACATCCAGACGGTTTGAGACGTTCATCGCCTGAGCACGGGATGCTGCGATGAAACATGGGTCGCCACGTATTCGTGGGGCTCTCTCCCATCCGCACGCTCCATGAAATACGTGGCAGATATTCGCATCTGGATGCGCTATCTTATGGTCGTATACCAGATCGGATCCGATATTATCGAGTATGATGTCATAATCCTTCAGGTATTTTTCATAGATGCGATATGCCCTCGCTTCCTTCGCAAACCAATCATGATAGACCTCTGTTGATTCCTCCACAGTCTCTATCACCCTCAGCTTTGGGAGATTCTCCGGAAAGATCGAACCCTTGCAGCACGCAACAGCAACCTCCTCGACCTCATCAAATTCACAGAGCGCTGTTGCCAGACCGCCCACAACAAGTTCGGTTCCGCCATACTTTCTGAAGTCTATCGCTTTTTCAGCAGATGAAATGATAAATATCTTCATTTGCTAGCCTCCATCTTGAATACGACCTTTTTAACTTCGGTCTTGTCCAATAGCTCTTCTCTGTCCAGTGGGAATCTCGTCATGATCCTTGTGTACCGTCCTTTGATGATCTCTGTTGTTACGTCCACGCTCACACCGTTGATCGTTGCAGACGGGTTATCTGCGATCACCGGAAGAACGACGCCGAAATCCACATCGATGAGCGTGCCTTCGTTTCTGATGCTTGCCAGAACTTCAGCACCATATCGCTTGAACTCAAAGGTCAATAAACTTTCGCCGACCGCAAGTCTTTCAACCGATACGCTCCAGTCATCGGTTAGGTACGGGCAGATTGTGACGCTTTCAGGGGCGTGTGGTACAACTCCGAGCAGTCCGCGGACGATCGAGTACAGGTAGATCGTTGCAGACCATGCCTGGATGAAACAGCCGGCAGGGTCCTCCTCCCCGGACGGCTCAGGCGGCACGTCTCCTGACATGACTTCCTTGAAGTACAGTCTTGAGAACCGCTGCATCTCAGTCATCTGGTGGGTCTTGAGGAATCCTTCCCTGAAATTTCCCCGCGCAAACTCGGAATACGCAACCCAGCCTGTAACAAAGGGCCAGACGCCGCCCTTCTGGTAGCTTTTCCCATCGTACTCAGGATCGCTCCTTGCACGGGTCCTGACGCCCCACGATGTCGTGAACTCGTCGCTTTCCATCCATGCAAGGATTTTGTCTGCCTTAACAGGTTCGATGAGATCGAAGAAGACCGGGAGGACTGCGTTTACAGTCATATCTTTCTTTGGGGTGCCGTCTGGCTGTATCGTGTCGTACAGGAACCCATGCACCTCGTCCCAGTACCGCTCGATGATGAGCGTTTTGAGTTCATTGTGCCGTTTCATGTACGTCTCCGCGAGATCCTCGTCACCGAACTCACTGGCGATCTCTGCCCCGCACAAAAATGCACGACTGAATGTCGCCTGAACCTCGACCCCTGACTTTCCCCGAAAGTACGAGTCCATCCATTGCGTATCAATGAGAAAACCCTCTGGTCCGTGCTCGATTAACCCGTCCCGGTCACGGTCTGCATTCAGGCACCATCCGAGTGCCCTCACCATATTGTCGTAGAGATACCTGACAAAAATTTTATCGCCAGACCACATATAATAATCATGGAGGGCGATCACAAATAGCGGAGTCGCATCGACGCTGTAATAGTAGATCGATCCGTCCATTCTGATCTCATGCGGAATCTCTCCTCTGTAGAATGGAACCCTGACCGCATCCTCGCCATCCGCTTTTGCCTGGAACCGTGCAAGCAGCGCAAGGGCACACTGGGATGTCAGAAAGTCCCCGATGCAGTTGCTTCCGAATACCGTCCATGCGGTGTCCCTTCCAAAGTATATGGGAAAGTGCGGCAGTCCAGCCATGAATCCGAGGCCATATCCATGTTGATAGTGTTTTAAGAGTGACATTCCGATCTTTGAACGCATAAAAGAATCATCAATGGATTTAAGCCCCGATTTAAAGTTCAACGTATCCTGAATATAATTAATATATGAGTTCTTCGTATCTTCAAGCAGTTCTTCGGCTGAATTGATCATCTCTTCATATTCAACGATTAACATATTATATGTCGCATCGCCGCCAGCCAGTACAAACCTGATCTCAGCGGTCTCTTCGGGATCGATCGCAATCTCGTATACCATAAGAGAACTGCCGACGCAGTGGTCGAGAGGACCTGGAAATCCGCGCCTATCCTTGCATTCGTTAATATCGCTGACATCGCAGCACACATACTCAGGTTCACGATCCGAGCCAAAGAGCATCATCCAGTTCGGCCGTTTATGATGCCGCATGAGGATCATTCTCCTGCGTGCATCGTACGTTCCTAGATATTTCCGCTCCTTCCACACATCTCCTGTCTGTTTCAGTTCCCATTCAAGATTTGTGACCGGATTTGCGATGAATTTAAATGTTACTCTTCGGTCACCCCTGTTTTTAATCCTGAAAATCCAGCAGACGCCTCTTTTGAGTTTCGGGACGAAAGCGCGTTGATCGATTGAGAGTTCTCCGATCTCAAACGTTCTCTCAATATCACCGCCAAATGTAAAACCTTTGCAGAAATCTGGCAGCCAGTCGATCTGTGCCCC
>Ga0190315_1000282_pt1 | contig 29647 bp, 21 predicted proteins | sample 48701101_MG_FD_161673 | JGI IMG/M metagenome (GOLD analysis project Ga0190315, IMG submission 161673) | Hydrothermal vent sediment bacterial communities from Southern Trench, Guaymas Basin, Mexico - 4870-11-0-1_MG | ecosystem: Environmental > Aquatic > Marine > Hydrothermal vents > Sediment ...
ATTTCCTGGATTATGTCGGCGGAGAGGATAACGTTTCCAACGATCTCTGCAGGCCAGATCAAATTTGATATTCAATCTAATGACACGGGTGGCGATGTGGATTACAACGATCTGATTCTGACATGTTCTGCGCCAGCTAGTCTTTCAGAATATGTTATTTACGGTAGCGTAAAATCTTACTCGGGACTTTGTTCATTCAATCCTTGCTACCCGTACCCTTGGGCTGTCATTGATAGCCCCTATAGCTTGAAGAAATTACTTAAGTATATTGAGATACGAAAGGCTCTGGAAGAAATCTACCCGGAGCGTATCCGCCCATACCTTGATGAGCCTGACATTATAAAGCCTCCCAGACCAGAGCCAGACCCAACACCTTTCCTTCCGCTGATGATCCCATTGGCCTCGGTAACTGGTGAAGAGTCTCAGGAAGTACATACACTGAGCCAAGAATCTGATCCCGGGCATAAAGTTTCAGACACAAATACCGCCCGTCTGACGTCGTCAACGGCAGCACTTGCAGTCCGGATGAATATGGGAGCCGGCACCTTTAATAAAGTAGCTCCTTATGCATCCCAGATTGCCAAATTTAAGGATATATTCAAGGTAGGTTGCACTACAGAGGTAAAACCGGGTCTGTTGCTGCGCTTCCTCGAATATGACAGAACCACGTCTGAGCTGGCGGGGGGAACGTATACCGGTATGGGTAGTCGCTGCAATCTTGGACTTGCCGTCACAGATGAACGTGGAAACTACATATTCAGGTTCACCCAGACCCTGGAAGATATCGCTGCTGAAACCGAAGATATTGCTGCCGGAGGACCACCGACTGCCCAGCAACTACGACCGGATATTATCGTGCAGATCATTTCTGGAGGAGCGGCTGGAACTCTTTACGAATCCGCACTATATCCTAATATTCCCAATCTAAAGCGCATAAATCTTTGTGTCCCGGAGTCAATCCTCAATCCTGGTCCTACAGCCTGCCAGGGAGGCCGGGCTATACAGTCGATCGGGAATATATGGACAATTCCTGGCGTGGGAAACACCCTGGATACAGACGGACGCATAACCGCCACTAACCCGACCGGCCCGCAAATTACACGCGGAGCTTGGGTTGGAAGGCTGGATATGTTTGCCTGTTTTCTTGACCGTCCGGATGTTAAATACTATACGATACGCTTTCGCCGCCCCGGAGAAAGTTGGAGCTTTGTCCAGGAACTGTATACCCACATTAAGATCGCCGATATAGGTTTACCCAACTATACAGGCACCAAGATCGGTCCCGATACCAGGAGCCTGAGCGTTGATGGCGGCCCTAAGGTCAGTGTACCTTCCTATCTTAACATTGAGTCGGACCCGGAATGGATTGCTACTCATAGGCTACGAAAGATACAGTTGTCCAGCTCTTATTATGAGAATGCTCTCTATGGTCCTAATGAAAGTCCGCGTTCAGTGGATTTCAAAATAGAAGGTTACAACAAAGATGGTGACATGGTATCCGGGGCAGAAGACACTATCAGGTTATTGATAGACAACCGAGCGGTTGTAGGCGATATTGATAGCATTTCCATGGGGTCGGTCTCACCCGGTGAGTGTGCTTTATTCGAACTAACCTCAGCGAATGCAGCCCTGGCCGTCCGCTTTAAGGTTGACCAACCTGGTGGCTTTGTGAAAAGCTATACCCTCAGCGTTATCAGGGGGTCTAATAATTCGGTCCCTGTGAGCGATACTACGGCACCTGTTCAGCCACTTAATCTGGTGTACGATGAGACTGCCCACGGTAATTTCTTCTTCGGCACTATCAACGCCGTCTCGCCAGACGCCGATAAATACGTTATCGCGGAACTGCAACCGAACAGCGGGGCATGGCTGCCAGCAGATAAGAATTTCTGTGCTTTCTCTTTCCGACTCTCCACTGTGCCAAGAACCACAAATGGTTATGGCTTGAGTCCTGGCTACTACCTGGACTTTGAACTCGTCGGAATCAGTTATACAACATAAATGAAGTAAATATTCGGTAAACCAGTTATATCCTGCCGCAGGAGCGGTTTGCCTTTTTTCGGATTTCAAAGCTTACTTATTGCAGGCCGGAGAGGCAGTACAATTTGGTCCGCGATCGAAATCCGAAAAAAGGCAAACCGCTCCTGCGGTACATGGCACGGATGGCGACCCCGGAGCTGGATCAAATGTGGCACTGATCACTTCTCATGCCGGACAGGATTTAAGGGATTTTGTTTGTTGTCGACCCCGCCCCTGCCACTTTTACTGTATCTAAGGAGAGGTTCTTCCTCTAAAGAGAGGAATCGGGCTTTTTGCCTTTCTCAGGGAGTACGTCTACGTGCCCTTCGCCTTGCATCTTCGGCAAACTTGGCTGCTGCATAATCTGAGTCTATGTCGTCATGTATAGGGAGGAGGGGATTGACAAACCAGCTGGCAGGCAGGAAAATCATCCATGTCTCATGGGTGATGGAGACATAGGCAGGCCTATGCTATGAAAGATAACTTCGCAGAACACCTTAAAGAGAAAGTCGTGTTGGGGGACGGCGCCTTTGGGACCTATCTCTTTGAAAAAGGAGTGGACCTCGCAAAGAATACCGATTTGCTCAACATCAGCGATCCGGACCTGGTCTATTCCATTCATGAAGAATACATCCGGGCCGGGAGCGAACTCATTGAGACCAACACCTTTGGCGCCAATCGTTTCAAAATGCTCAAGGTCGGCCGGGAGCACAGGGTGCGGGAAATCAACCTCAGGGGGGCTGAGCTGGCATGCCGGGCTGCAGGAGATGAAATCTTTGTGGCCGGATCCATCGGCCCTACAGGTGTAAAGTTCCCGCTTGAGAGTGATGAGACTGAATCCGGCACGGTGCAGGAGGCCTTTGTCGAACAGATGACTGCCCTGCTTGAAGGCGGGGTGGATCTTTTCATTATCGAGACCTTTACCTACCTGGACGAGCTGCTTTTGGCCATTGAAGCAGCAAAGAGAATTGCACCCGATATCCCGGTTGTGGCCCAGATGGTCTACCCGTTCAACGGGCGGACAGCCATCGGCCTGGACGCCCTGGCCTGCGGAAGGGCGACAGCCGCTGCAGGAGCCACAGTCGTTGGCACCAATTGCGGACGGGGAGTCAAGGCCATGCTATCGGCAGTTGAGCGGCTGTCTCCCCTCAAAGATGAAGTTTTCCTTTCGGCGTTCCCCAATGCCGGGCTCCCTGAAGTCGTGGAACACCGCATGGTATACTCGACACCGCCGTCCTATATGGCTGAAAAGGTGACAGAAATGGTCAAGCTCGGGGTCAGGTTGATCGGCGGATGCTGCGGCACTACGCCGGACCATATCCGTGAATTCAGAAAGCACCTCCGCCTCAAGAGACACAAAGCCGTATCGGTCGCAGCCGCTGTTGAAAAATCCTCTGATTTGCCCGAAGACAGAAAGGACTCGATCGGCAGGGGCGGAATGATCGAGAGCCTGAGACCAGGCCGCATCCCTGTGCTTGTGGAAGTGGATCCTCCCAGGCATCTGGATATAGAAGGAATTCTCACGGGCGCACGTGCCCTGGTCGAGGCCGGTGCAGATGCCATCACCCTTGCCGAACATCCCCTGGCCGTTCTCCGGGCGGACAATCTGTCTCTCGCGCACAGGATAAGGGAGGAAACCGGGATCCAGACAGTGCTGCACCTGACTTGCCGGGATCGCAATGCCTTGGGTCTCCAGGCACAGATCATGGGAGCCCACGTCCTCGGACTGGAAGCCATTCTGGCTGTCACCGGAGATCCGGCCACATCCACGGATCAGCCCGGAGTAAGCGGCGTGTTTGATGTCCGCTCCTTTGGCCTGGTGCAGATGATAAGCCGGTTCAACCGTGGACTGAACATGGCAGGTGCCTCAATGAAAAAGCGGACCAATTTTTCTATTGGTGTGGCCTTCAGCTATCACCCTGCAAATCCTGATCTGCAAATCAGCAGATTGGAACGAAAGGTCGATCTGGGTGCACATTTTGCAATGACTCAGCCGATTTTTGACCGGGATGTCGTAGAATCCATGATGGAACAGACGCAACACCTGGACCTCTTGATTTTCACAGGTATTTTTCCTCTGATATCCGCCAGGAATGCGGACTTTCTGCACAACGAAATCCCGGGCATTTCAATTCCCACGGAGGTTCGAAAGCATCTGTGGAAGTACGAAAAGGTCGAGGACCAGCGCAAGGCGGCCCTGGACCTCACCAGAAAGCTGATTGCCGACATCACTCCGTTCGCTGACGGACTCTATCTGATCAGTCCTCTCAACAAATGGGAGATCCCGCTGACGCTGGTCAAGGAAGTAAGGGCCTCCGGGCACTGACACCGGGTCGCCGCTCCCGGCTTGAAACTTGAAATTAGAAATTAGAACGAAACAAAAGCATGAAGGCCAAATTTCCAATTTCTATTTTCCAATTTCCAATCTCAACCTTCCGTGAACGGTTACTCTGTCTATGTGCAGCACACAGGCGGTCCATGAAATTGAAACAGCACCGCAAATGAGGTATTATCAACAAAAGATTGCGTTATCTTGGTAACTCTGAATAAATGTATGGGAAAAGGCCGGTCTTGTTGAAATCCGAGGGGCAAAAGGTCCATTCGTCATCCGGGATTTCATCTCTTGTCTCACTGGTCAGGCTGACTATCAGGCGCAAGGATCTCTTTGGGCCCGGGACAAGGGTAGTAGTTGCGGTTTCAGGCGGGCCGGATTCGGTCTGCCTGCTGCACATCCTGTATTTATTGAGCAGCCGGTGGAGGCTTGGCCTTGAAGTAGCCCATTTTGAGCACGGCCTCAGGGGCCGGGAATCCAGAGACGATGCCCGTTTTGTCGAGAAGCTGGCTCGCGATTTCGGGCTTGGTTTCTCCCTCGAGCACGGCAATGTCAGGGCCTTTGCCAGCAGAGAAGGCACAGGAATTCAGGATGCCGCCCGGATCCTCAGGTATGAATTTCTGGAACGTGTGCGCTCCGATACCGGGAGCACACATATTGCCACGGCACATACCGCTGACGACCAGGCAGAAGAAGTGCTGCTGCGGTTAATCAGAGGTGCAGGCCTTCCGGGACTCAGCGGAATTCCGTGGGTGAGAGACAGCCACATAGTCCGTCCGCTGCTGGGTGTAACCAGGCAGCAGATACTGGATCATCTCAAAGCCCATGGCATCCCGTTCGTAACAGATCGATCCAATAACAGCAGGGCGTATCTGCGCAATCGCATTCGCAGAGACCTTCTGCCGCTTCTATGCGAGAGCTTCAACCCGGCGATCGTGCGTACTGTCAATCGTACGGCAGAGATGCTGGCAGAAGACCACCGGTTATTAGAGAATATCGCAGAAAAGGCATATCGGGATTCATTGTCATATCCCGGCCTGGATGGAGAACCGGCCTTCAGTGTAAAAAAGATTAAAAGGCATCCGGGGCCGATTCGCCGCAGGATTTACAGAATGGCTCTGAGGAACTTAAAGCTGTTCAACGGCAGGGTGACAGCCGCTCATCTCTTGGCGATGGATAAGTTAGCCGTTGCGTCTAAAGACCCTTGCGCCTCATGCAGGCTGCCAGGAGGTGTACTGGCCTGCAGGTGCTATGATGAGCTTTTTATTTCTGCCGGCGGCCGGGAAGAACGGTTTTTTAATTCGAATAACAGGGAGCGTTCTATAAGAGTTACCGGGCCTGGGCGTTGGCCTGCTCCTCACGGAAAGGGGCGCGTTGAAATTTCGCTCTCGGATGTCACTGATAACTACAGGTCCCGAAATCGAAGGGATTATTTCAGCCCGCTGTGGTTAAATCCTGAGGTCGTCGGTTTTCCTCTGGATCTCAGGACAAGAAGGCCCGGAGAAATTTTTTGGCCCCTGGGCGCCAGGGGACCTTTTAAGCTCAAGAAATTCCTGATCTCAAGCAAGGTCCCCAAAGGGATCAGGGATTCTTTGCCATTGCTCGCCAGAGGAAAGGAGGTGGTGGCAATAGTGGGGGTTGAAATAGCTCATCCATACAGGCTTCTCCAGACGAGCAAAAGGGCGCTCTCACTTCAGTGGATAAAGTGAGGGCTCATATAAAATAATTATTGTATTAATTGCGTTATTTTGATTTATTATAATTTTTGATTTATGTTTAAATGACATTTTAAACGATATAAAGAATATCATAAGCGGAGGAAATTTTTGAATACCTTTTACAGGAACCTGAGCCTGTGGCTTGTTATCGGCCTTGTGATGGTCTTTATATTCAATCTCTTTAACGAGCCTCAAAAATCAATACAGGAGATCCCATACAGCGACTTTTTGAAACAAGTTGAAAAAGGTGAGGTGACCGGTGTTGCCATCCAGGGAGATAGACTTGAGGGTATGCTTGAGAGCCAGACATCTTTTTTTACCATAATACCCGCCCAGGACCCGGATATGATGCGCCTGTTGAAAGAAAAAGGCATTACCATCCAGGTAAAACCTGTCGAGGAAACTCCCTGGTATCTTACATTGCTGATTTCCTGGTTTCCGATGTTGCTCCTCATTGGTGTATGGATTTTCTTCATGAGACAGATGCAGACAGGAGGTGGCCGTGCCCTGTCCTTTGGCCGCAGCAAGGCAAAGATTGTTACCGATCAGAATACCAAGGTCACATTTAAAGATGTGGCGGGAATAGAAGAGGCCAAGGAGGAACTGGAGGAAATAATCGATTTTCTGAAAGATCCCAAGAAGTTCACCCGTCTCGGGGGCAGAATTCCAAAGGGTGTATTGCTGATCGGGTCGCCCGGTACGGGGAAGACCCTTCTGGCCCGGGCCATAGCCGGAGAGGCGGATGTGCCGTTTTTCAATATCAGCGGGTCTGACTTTGTTGAAATGTTTGTCGGTGTGGGTGCTTCCAGGGTAAGAGACCTTTTTGTCCAGGCAAAGAAAAACGCACCATGCATTATCTTCATTGACGAGCTGGATGCAGTGGGACGCCACAGGGGTACCGGGCTGGGAGGCGGACATGACGAAAGGGAACAGACATTAAATCAGCTTCTGGTGGAGATGGACGGTTTTGAGAGCACCGGAGGGATTATTTTGGTTGCAGCCACCAACAGGCCTGACGTACTGGACCCCGCCCTGTTGAGACCCGGCCGCTTCGATCGACAGATAGTTGTCCCCGTACCCGATCTCAAGGGACGTGAAAATATATTGAAGGTACACGTGAGCGGCGTTCCGCTCGGACCCGATGTCGAACTGGCATTAATTGCCAGGGGCACGCCAGGGTTCTCCGGAGCCGATCTTGAAAATCTTGTAAACGAGGCGGCCCTTCTTGCAGCCAGAGAAAGCAAAGAGACCGTCAGCATGGCTGACTTTGAGAAGGCCAAAGACAAAGTGCTCATGGGCACCGAGAGAAAAAGCCTTATCATTTCGGATGAGGAAAAGCGCGTAACCGCCTACCATGAAGCAGGACACACACTGGTGGCAAAGATTCTCCCCGGCACCGACCCGATTCACAAGGTGACCATTATACCGAGGGGCCGTACCCTCGGGCTCACCCAGCAGCTTCCTGAAGATGAGCGCCATAGCTATCCAAGGTCGTATCTTCTCAACAACCTTGCAATTCTCATGGGGGGCAGGGTGGCAGAAGAGCTGATAATGAATGAATTTACCACCGGGGCCGGGAATGACATTGAAAGGGCCTCGCATCTGGCGAGAAAGATGGTCTGTGAGTGGGGTATGAGTGACGGGCTTGGTCCGATAGCATTCGGCAGGAAGGAAGAACACCCGTTTCTCGGCAGGGACTTCGGCCAGGTTAAAGACTACAGTGAAGAAACCGCCAGGAGAATAGACAAAGAGATCCTGAAAATGGTGCATGATTCATACAAACGGGCCAAGTCGATAATTCAAGAGGATATCGATTGCCTTCACGGTATTGCCAACGCCTTATTGGAACATGAGGCCCTTGATGCATCGAGTATCGACCAGATAATGAGTAAGTGCAGAAAAAATACTCGGATCCAAATGGCATCTGCCTGATACTGCAAGGATGTCCCTCCCCGGTCTGGCTATAAAAGGGCATACATTTCACTGGGGTTCTCGTACGTATATCATGGGGGTCATAAACGTGACCCCTGATTCATTTTCAGACGGCGGGAAATTCTCTTCCCCGGAAGGGGCTAAGCAGCAGGCCGCCTCACTGATAGCCGCCGGGGCTGACATCCTGGACATAGGAGGGGAGTCTGCCCGGCCTTTCTCAGAGCCTGTTACCCTGGAAGAAGAACTGCGCCGGGTAATACCTGCCATAAGGGAAATACGGAAAATCAGTGACTGTCCGATATCCGTTGACACCGTGAAGGCCGAGATGGCCGAGGCCGCCCTCAGCGAGGGGGCCGACATTATCAACGATATCAGTGCGCTGCGCTTTGATCCAAGGATGGCCGATGTGGCATCCGCCCTTGAGGCCCCTGTTATACTTATGCACATGAAGGGGACCCCCAGATATATGCAGGTAAACCCCAGCTATGAGGATGTAGTCGGAGAAGTCAAGCTCTTTTTGGAAAAACGCGTGACCTGGGCAAACAGCAAGGGCATACCCAGGGAAAAGATACTGATTGATCCAGGCATCGGGTTTGGGAAAAACTTTCATGACAACCTGGTTTTAATTAATCATTTGCAGGAATTTACCGAGTTAGGAGTGCCGGTCGTGGTGGGTGTATCGCGCAAGGCATTTCTGGGAACAATAACAGGGATAAAAGAGGCGGAAGAGCGTGACGTGGCCACTCTGGGTGCGGTAGCGGCGTCATCCGTGAGAGGGGCGGACCTGGTAAGGGTCCATAATGTTGCCCTCACCAGGCAGGTGCTCCAGGTAGTTGATGCTATCTGCAGAGAGAGTCTTTAATGAAATAAATGTTGAATTTCGAATTTAATAAAGGGGGGTAACCTTAATTCAAAATGTAAATATCCGGTGAACCCGTTATATCCTGCCTTGAAGCGGTTACCTTTTTCCGGGTTTCAAAGCTCACTCATCGCAGGCCGGAGAGGCAGTGCAATCCGGCCCGCGATCGAAACCCCGCAAAAGGCAAACCGCTCCTGCGGCAGGGCGCGGACGGCAACCGTTCACGGGAGGGGATATTTCTTTGAACGGTTTAACGGAAGCCCCCGTAGTTTTCTCGGCTTTTGCTGTGGGGGAAACTGCATCGCCTTAAGCGCAGCGTAAGGCGAATGCAGAGGGGGCAGGACATCCCCCATGTCAAAGGCCTTAAGAAAACAAGGGACTGAAATGTTAAGTGAAAAGAAATGTCTCCTTCTGGTGAACGGTCACGTGGGACCACGGGTTCATAAGAATATTTACTTCAAAATTCGACATTATCTATAAAAAAATATACATCTGGAATATTTTGAGCGAAATCCCGTTTCAGGACCCTTTACAGTGTAATCTTTAATGTTCAATAATCTCATCTCATATATACCAATAATTCGATGGCAGGATGTAGTAGACATTTTAGTGGTCTCCTACATCATATACCGTGTCATCCTTCTTATCAGGGGGACACGGGCTGTACAGATGGCGGCAGGGCTGGCTGTTATTATAGTGATTTACTTTGCAGCCGGAGAGTTGAAACTCTTCACCCTGCACTGGCTGCTGGGAACCGTCCTTAGTTCCCTGTTTCTACTCATCATTATAATATTTCAGGACGATATCCGAAGAGCGCTGGCCCAGATGGGCCAGACACCTTTCCCGAAGTTCCGGGTCAAGACCTTTCAGGCCCTTGAAGAGATTGCAAAGGCAGTCTCTACTTTAATAAAGAGCCGTACAGGTGCCTTGATAGTACTTGAGAGGGATGTAGGCCTAAACGACTATCTTGAATCAGGAGTGGTAATTGACGGGCAGGTAACTCGTGCCTTGCTCTGCACAATATTTGACAAAGGGTCCCGGTTGCATGACGGCGCAGTGATTATCCAGAAAGGCAGGCTTTCAGTGGCTGGGTGCGTACTGCCCTTGAGCATGAATCCGAACATCAGTAAGCGCCTGGGCACAAGACACAGGGCGGCCATAGGCATAACCGAGCAAACCGATGCTGTGGCAGTGGTGGTTTCCGAAGAGACCGGCAGTCTCTCTGTGGCCATTGCCGGTAAAATCACCAGAGACATAGATCCCGATACTCTCAGACGTATCCTGCATAACACCTTTGCAGGTGAAGAGACTGAAAAACCGTGGTGGCGAAGGAGGATAGCTTAGTCTGTGCACCGGCGTTTTCGTAAAGATTGGGTCCCCAAGCTCCTCTCATTGGCATTTGCTTTGCTGCTTTGGTTCTTTGTGGTTGGAGGGGAAAAGGCCGAGGTAAGCGTCTCCATTCCGCTTGAAGTAGTAAACATACCCGCAGGCCTGGTAATAGCAAACGATATTCCTTCCAATATTAATGTGAGGGTCTATGGCCCCCGCAGCCTGATTCGTACCATGGCTGCCAAGGGTATTTTGAAGGTAATTGATCTTAAAGACGCAACACCGGGCAAAATCACTGTCCATATATCACCCGATAGCCTTTCTTTGCCCGGTGCGGTCAGGGCGCTCAGGATACAGCCCAGCAATGTTGAAATAATGCTGGAGCCTCTCGTGTTAAGTGATTTTCCAGTAAAACCGGTTCTAAAAGGTACGGCTGCCAAATATTACAAGGTGCTGGACGCGTATGTAACCCCTCCGAGGGTAGTCCTTTCAGGGCCTGAAAGTGTAATAAAGGCCATGAAAGAAGTAAAGACATTCCCAGTGGATATTGAAGGGGCTTCGGATGAGATTACCAGGAAGGTAGGCCTGGATCTTCAGGGACTTAATGTGTCGCTCGAAGAAAAGGCAACATATAAAGTCACTGTACGTATAGTGCCTGTCCATGGGATAAGGCGCATCACTCATATACCGGTGTACATTGAAAACAACGAAGCAGGCGCTTCATGGTGGCCCAGAATAGTAAGTGTGACTTTACGGGGATCCTTACTGGATCTCAGAGAAATCGAGGCCAAAGATATACATGTAAGGATTTCGATAAAGGGTCTTGGGCCCGGCATCCACTCGTTGGAGCCTGAATGCATTGTCCCTGAAGGATTCACATTAATGGAAATAACGCCTCGAAATATCAAAGTGAATATTCCCGAGGGCTCGCAAATAAATAAGTGAAATGTAAACCGCTTCAAGGCAGGATATAACGGGTCACCGGATATTTACTGTTAAATGTCGAATTATAGAAGGAATCCAGGAGGTCATCAAATGCGCAAGTTGTTCGGCACAGACGGCATTCGCGGGACGGCTAACATCCATCCCATGACTACTGATATTGCCATGAAGATCGGCCGTGCCGTAGCCTATATGTTTAGAAATCGTCGCGGGCGCCATCCCAGGATACTTATAGGGAAGGACACCCGGTTGTCGTGCTATATGCTGGAGAATGCGCTTGCAGCCGGAATATGCTCAATGGGAGTGGATGTTTTGCTGCTGGGGCCCATGCCTACTCCGGCCATTGCATTTCTTACCGCCAATATGAGAGCTGATGCCGGGGTAGTTATATCAGCGTCCCATAATCCCTTTCAGGATAATGGAATAAAACTCTTTTCGGGTGAGGGCTTTAAATTGCCCGATGAATTAGAGGAACGAATAGAGGAACTGATGGATTCTGAGGCCCTGATAAAATCCCAGCCGACAGGACAGAATGTCGGCAAGGCCTTCCGCATTGACGATGCCCCCGGCAGGTACATAGTATTTCTGAAAAATACGTTTCCAAAGGATCTTGCCCTGGATGGCGTTAAGGTCGTGCTGGACTGTGCACATGGTGCGACCTACAAGGTGGCTCCTGCTGTTTTTGAAGAGCTTGGGGCCGATGTAATCAGATTGGGAGTGAGTCCGAACGGCACCAATATTAACTACAGGTGCGGAGCCATTTATCCTGAACTCATACAGAAGGCCGTGGGCGAACACAACGCCGATATCGGGATCGCTCTTGACGGTGATGGTGATCGTGTAATAGTAGTTGACGAAAAGGGTTCAGTGGTCAATGGAGATCACCTTATGGCAATATGCGCCTATGATATGATTGACAGGGGCAAACTCAACTTTAATACCGTAGTGGCGACGGTTATGAGCAATATAGGACTTGAGGTCGCCCTGGAGAATAAAGGCGGGCGTCTGGTCAGAACGCAGGTTGGTGACCGCTACGTAGTGGAGACCATGAGGAGGACAGGTTACAACTTCGGTGGTGAGCAGTCAGGACACCTGATATTCCTGGATCATATAACTACAGGAGATGGCATCCTGGCTGCCCTGCAGCTTCTGGCTATCATGCAAAGGAAAGAAAGGCCCCTTTCAGGACTTGCCGGCATAATGGATTCCTTTCCCCAGGTACTACATAATGTCCGCGTGCGGGAAAAGAAGAACGTGGATGAAATTGCCGGTCTCAAGGAACTCAAGGACCAGTTAGAGAAAGATCTTAAACGCAGAGGCAGAATACTTGTCAGGGCCTCCGGCACTGAGCCGGTTATACGCATAATGGTTGAAGGTGAAAAAGAGGAGCAGATTCACGCCATAGCCCTGACGATGGGTAATCATATTAAGTCGGTCTTCGGTATTTAGTATTCCTGACAGGCCCTCAGTCTCAGTCCGCCTTTTGCCTGATAAAGGCAGGGATGTCCAATTCACTGTCGTCCAGCTTGTCAAGGCCCTCAAAGTTTGATATCTGTTTTCTCGGCCTTTTTTTCAGGCCTGATTCCAATATGTGATTCATTTGGATGCAGGTCGTCGGATCACGATCCGGTTTCACGGTTTTACCCTTTTTCTTTATGGATTCTATGTGCTTTTCAAGGGATGGAGCAACAGTCCCTATGCCGGTGGCTATGACTGTTATCCTGATCTCTTCGTCTATGCCGTCGTCAAATACGGTACCGAGGATGATATTGGCGTCCTCATGGGCCTCGTCACGAATCAAGGATGATGACTGCTCTACCTCCTCCATACTCAGGGTAGAACTGCTTGCAGTGATATTGATCAGTATGCCCCTGGCTCCGCTTATGGAGATGTCTTCGAGCAATGGATTGGCTATGGCCATTTGTACTGCCTCCAGTGCCCTGCGCGATCCCCTGGCAACACCGGTACCCATGAGGGCCATCCCCATTTCAGCCGTGACAGTGCGAACATCCGCAAAATCCACGTTTATATATCCCTTCAGGACTATGAGGTCTGAAATACCTCTTACTGCATAGTAGAGGACCTCGTCTGCCTTTCGGAACATCTCGAGTATCGGGGTGTTAGGCTGTGCAAGACTTCTGAGACGGTCGTTTGGTATGGTTATTATGGTATCTACAACATCTTTTAATTCTTTTATCCCTTCTTCTGCAACTTGCGTCCTGCGATTTCCTTCAAAGGAAAAAGGTTTTGTCACTACCGCTACTGTAAGGGCGCCGATTTCCTTACTGATTTCGGCAATGACGGGGGCCCCTCCGGTGCCGGTGCCTCCGCCCATGCCGGCAGTGATGAAGACCATATCGCTTCCTTCCAGCATTGCCCGGATATCGTCTACGCTCTCTTCTGCGGCCTCCCTGCCGATTTCAGGTTTTGCCCCTGCTCCGAGTCCCCTGGTGAGCCCTTTACCCAGTTGAATCTTATTAGAGGCCAAAGACATTTCAAGGGCCTGGGAATCCGTATTTGCAGCCACAAATTCAACCCCCTTGAGTTCGGAGGCTATCATGTTGTTAATAGCGTTTCCGCCTCCGCCTCCGACTCCTATTGCCTTTATCTTTGCACTGAGGTTTGGTTCTATAAACTCAAACGACATATGTTTGGTCCTCCAACTGATATTTAAATCTTGAACCATGACTTCATGCGAAGGGTTACCCGATTGAATATGTTTCCATCCCTTATCCGGAATTTCTTTCTGGGTTGACTTTCCATGCCGAAGAGCACAAGACCCACGGCAGTAGCGAACATGGGTCCGTTGACCACGTCCACCAGGCCGGAGATCCGTTGCGGAAAACCGATTCTCGTCGGCAACTGGAATACCTGGTCTGCGATCTCGGCAATTCCGGGCAGCAGGGCAGAGCCTCCGGTTATAACAACTCCTCCGGCCAATAGTTCTTTAAGTCCCGTCCGTTCCATTTCCTGGTCAATCAGTGTAAAAATCTCCTCCACCCTGGGCTCAAGTATCTCAGACAATATGTGTCTGGACAGAAGCCTGGGTTTGCGCCCTCCCACACTGGGGACTTCTATCATCTGGTCTTTATCCACAAGGGAACTGAGGCAACTGCCGTGACGTGTCTTTATTTGTTCGGCCTCCTTGACAGGCGTCCTTAACCCGACTGCTATGTCATTAGTAAGGTTGTTACCGCCAAGTCCCAGCACCGCCGTGTGTTTTATTGCACCATCAGTAAACAGGGCAAGATCCGTGGTGCCGCCCCCGAAGTCCACAAGGGCCACCCCGAGGTCCTTTTCTTCCTGGGTTAGGACGGCCTCGGCCGAGGCAAGGGGCTGAAAAACTATGTCAACTACATCGAGTCCCGCCCTGTTTGCGCACTTGATAAGGTTCTGGGCAGCCGTAACCGCTCCTGTTACTATATGTACCTTGGCTTCCAGCCTTACCCCGGTCATACCGACAGGATCCAGGATCCCTCTCTGCTCATCCACCATATACTCTTGAGGCAGAATATGAATAACCTCCCTGTCGAGGGGTATGGCCACCGCCCTTGCCGCATCTATGACCCTGTCAACATCCTCCTGGGAGACCTCCTGGCCCTTTACAGCTATCACCCCATGGCTGTTGAAGCCTTTTATATGGCCGCCGGCAATGCCGATTAACACAGAGCCTATCTCGCACCCGGCCATGAGTTCCGCCTCTTCCATAGCCCTCCGTATGGAATCAACGGTGTTGTCTATATTGACAACCACTCCCTTCCGGAGACCTACGGAAGGGTGAGTTCCCACGCCTATGATATCAGCACCCTTACTGTTGAATTCACTCACTACCGCACATATTTTAGTGGTGCCGATATCCAGACCGACGATTATGTCACCCGGCCTCTCGACCATTTCCTCTCCTAATCTTTCAGACTGACCAGGGCCTGACCGGGACCGTAGTCCAGTTCAACTTTAGCCACTTTTTTATATTTTCCTGAACTATAAAGTTGATACAGGACTTTTTCCGCCTCACTGAACTGAGAGCTGAGGTCTTCAGTATCAAAGTGAAAAGGAATACCGCTGTCAGCCGTATAGAGTATTAAGGTGTCTTTTCCGGCTATGTGTATCTGGCTTATGTTATTGACACCCAGAGTTCTTGTACCTCTGCCTGCCATGGATATTAATTCCAGGGCCTTTTGGATCCGGTGACCCGGTAATCCGGTGATCCGGTGATTCTCTGTGTACTTCGGATCAATTCCTGTGATGATGGGAAGAGATACGGGCTCTTCCGCAGAAAGTAGTTCATCGATAATCTTACCCTGCTCATCAATCAAATAGATCTTGTCAGAATTCAATAGGGCTACCGGAGTACGTTCTTTGATCGTGATCATCAAGTGGTCCGGCAGCTCTCTCTCAACTTCAACGGCATTGACCCAGGGATGCGCCTCTATGTTCGTTGCGATTGATTCCAGATCGAGAGACATGAGATTGTCCCGGGCGGTTACACCGCTGATCTGCAAAACCTCCTCTTCTGTGAGATGATTGCAGCCTTTCACCAGGACCTGGCCGACCCTGAAAAGTTCAGACCGACATACCCAATGCCAGCACACAAAAAGGCCGGCAAGAACCAGGCATGCCGAGGCCATGGCGATCAACATTTTGGGATGGATAGACCACGATACCGGAAATATCAGACTGGTCCACGGGCCTGATCCATGCATCGAAGACCTGAATTCTGTGGACGTCCTTCTGATCTTCATGTCTCCATACCCCAAACAGACACCTCCGGGACAAGTTTAATGCCAGTCTCTTTTTGTACGCGCTCCCTGATGATTTTTAGCAGATCCACTACCTGTAGGGCACTGGCTTTTCCGCAGTTCACAATAAAGTTTGCATGCCTTTTGGATATCTCGGCATCACCGATTCTAAGACCCTTGAGTCCGCACCGGTCTATGAGCCTTCCTGCTGAATCTCCCGGGGGATTTCTGAAAATACACCCTGCACTCGGTTCTCCTGCAGGCTGGGTGGCCCTCCGTTTGAGCATCACCCTTTTGACACGGCGCCTGATCCGATCGGGATCGGCTTTGCAGAGTTGAATCCTTGCGGCAGAGATGAGGGCCCTGTCCGGAAGCCTTAAGGACCTGTAATCAAATTGCAGTCTATCTCTCCGGAGCCAGCAACTCCCATCAGGGCCTGTAAATTGTACAGCTTCTATTGCTTCTGACATGGAAAACTTGTTAGTGCCTGCGTTCATGGCTATGGCCCCCCCTATACTTGCCGGAATACCCGAAAGATTCTCGAGGCCGGACAGGCCGTTGCGTATGGACCAGGAAACAAGGGAATCCAGCCTGCATCCTGCCCCTACGGACACTGTCTTAAGGAAATGGCCACGGGAGGAATGGATACTGTTCAAAACTGCAAGGCTCATGACTATCTTCACGCCTTTATCGCTGATCAACAGGTTGCTTCCCCGGCCCAGCACCTTATAGGGTATGGAGCGATTACTGAGGTAAGAAATAGTCTGCTCAAGGGCCTTCAAACTGCCCGGAACCAGGAACAGATGCGCGGGCCCGCCTATCCGGAAGCTTGTAAGTGGTAAAAGAGGAACATCCTCACGTACCTGGAGATCTCTTATTTTTTTCAGATCCTCAGAAAGCAATCGCTGACTCCTTTGTCTTAAGCATGTCCAGAATTTTCGTTCCTATACGGCCTATAGTGCCGGCACCGAGTGTTATGACCACGTCATCCTCCTGGAGACTTGATATAATTGCCCCGGGAAGGTCCCCGCAGGACTCCACATAATGCACCTGCCTGCCCTGTTTATCCCTGATATTTCTGGCCAGACGTCTTCCGCTGACTCCGACTATGGGGGTTTCGCCGGCTGGATAGATCTCTGTCAGCCACAGTTCATCAGCCTCCCCAAAGGCCGTGGTGAAATCGTCCATTAACATCCGGGTCCTGCTGTACCGGTGGGGTTCAAAAAGAACCACGAACCGGCGTTCAGGCCAACATGTCCTGGCGGCCGCGAGTGTGGCCAGTATCTCAGTAGGGTGGTGCGCATAATCATCCACTATTGTTATCCCTTCTGCCTCACCCAGTATCTCAAATCGTCTGCCTACACCTTCATATGACATAAGACCGGTCCGGATCTTGTGAAAGGGTATCTCAAGTTCAAGGCCCAGGGCCATTGCAGCCAGGGAATTTCTTACATGGTGCAGCCCCGGGACCTTGAGCTGTATCCTGCCGAGTTCGGCGTTCTGCCACCAGGCCCTGAAGGATGCTCCCAGGCCTTCGAAGTGTATGTCTCTGGCCTGCAGATCAGACTCGGGTCCTGTCCCGTAAGTCATTACCCGTTTTTTTACTGCCGGGAGCATCTCTCTGAGGCGGGGGTCATCTCCGCAGAGTATGGCAAGGCCATAGAAAGGGATTTTGTCTATGAAGTCCAGAAAACACCGGATTATGGCATTCATGTCTGCATAATAGTCCAGGTGCTCTCTGTCTATATTGGTTACCACGGCTATGCTTGGCGTAAGGCGCAGGAAACTCCCGTCACTCTCATCGGCTTCTGCTATCAGGAACTCGCCCTGTCCCCAACAGGCATTGCTTCCGATACCATTCACCTTTCCCCCTATGATGACCGTCGGATCAAGGCCGGCTGCGCGAAGCACAGAAGAGATCATAGAGGTCGTGCTGGTCTTTCCGTGGGCACCGGCCACTGCTATGCCGAACTTCTTGAGCCGCATCAATTCCGCAAGCATTTCAGCCCTCGGTATGACAGGAATTTGAGAGGAATAGGCCTCCTGGACTTCGGGGTTGCTTTCCCTGACGGCAGAAGAAATCACCACTACATCGGCTCCCTGAATATTTTCAGGGGCATGGCCCTTATAGATTATGCCCCCCAGCTTATTGAGACACCTGGTGATTTCAGTCTCACATAAATCAGAACCCGTGATTGTATATCCAAGATTGAGAAGGACCCTTGCAAGTCCGCTCATGCCTATTCCGCCGATTCCCACAAAATGAATATGCTGTTTTTTATACATGACTATGCAGTGTAGAATCTTTCAATGAATTATTCCCTGCTTCAGAACATGAAAGACTATGGCAGGCCATCTTTATCAGCGTGGCGGCTATTTCTGCGGCTGCCATGGGTCTTCCGAGTTTTCGAGCATTTTTCCCCATATTAGCGAGTTTTTCAGGATCCTCAAGCAAGGACTGTATCTCTCCTGCCAGTTTGACAGCACCTATTTCTCCCTCCCGGAAATATTTTGCAGCCCCGGCCACAGACAGTTCTCTGGCATTGGCCTCTTGATGCATATCTGTTGCCGATGGATAGGGAATCAGTATAGAGGGCCTTCCAAGGGCTGTGACCTCGGCCAGCGTACCTGCACCGGCCCGGCAGATAACCAGATCCGCCCAGGAATAGGATTCACCGATATCGGATATAAATGGAGTCACTCTGGCCGGAATGTCTGCGTCCTTGTAAAATTTCTCAATATCCGGCACATCCAGCTTACCGGTTTGGTGGATAATTTCCACATGAAAACCGGATTGCCACAAGACCTGAATGGCCGAACAGACAAGCCGGTTCAGGCATCTGGCACCCTGACTTCCCCCCAGCACCAGGAGCCTGGGATCTGGTGATTTGGTGATCTGGTGATTTGGTGATTGAATAATGTCTTTCCGTATGGGATTTCCGGTGAAAATTACCCTGTTTTTTGGAAAGTATCCGGCAGTTTCCTTGAAGCTGACAAACACGGTCTTTGCAAATCTTGAGGCCAGACGGTTCGTGAGCCCGGGGATGAGATTCTGTTCATGGATGGCAGCGGGTATCCGCAATATTCTTGCTGCAAGCAGCGTGGGCCCGGAGACATATCCCCCTACACCCAATACCACATGAGGCCTGAATGATTTAAGCCACAAAAAGGCCCTGGCAGCGGAGGAGGGAAGCCCGGCCAGAGAGCATATGGTTCCTGCAAGGCCTGAGCCCCTGAGAGGTCTTGTACTCAGGATGCGGTAATCCCATTGACGCCCTGAGAGTGCATCTTTTTCCACCGGACGGCCCGTGCCTATCCACAAGACATTCACATGACCGTATATTTCCATGGCTTCAGCCACGGCTATTCCCGGAAACACATGTCCTCCCGTACCACCACCGGCCACGACCAATCTGGTGGTTTGGTGATCCGGGTTGCGGGTTGCGGATTGCGGATTGCGGATTGCGATGTCCATTTATTCAATCACCCAGTTCCAGGACTGCCTTCTGAAAGGCCATGCCCCGTTCTTCATAGTTCCTGAACATATCAAAGCTGGAACAGGCCGGGGAAAGGAGTACGGCATCACCCGGCTCGGCCAGGGACATAGCCTCTCTTACGGCTTTCTCCATGGTCTTTTTGCCGTCTTTTGTTCCGCGCACTTCGATAACCGGTATTGCCTTGCTCAGGACCCTTTCAAATGCCCCGGCCTCCTCTCCCATAACAACCGCGCTGCGAATGCGTCCCCCTTTTGCAGTTTCTGCCAGTGATGAGTAATCTTCACCCTTGCCGCGGCCGCCGGCAATCAGCACTATTGGCTGCCCTATGGATTTAAGGGCACAGAGTACGGATGCGATATTGGTGGCCTTGGAGTCGTCATAATAGTCTATGCCCCCATATTGGGCCACCCACTGAAGCCTGTGGGGCGCGGCTTTGAAGCTGCGGACAACAGACTGCACGGCACCTGCACCTGCACCTGCCAGACGTGAAATAAGTATGGCGCAAGCCAGGTTTTGAGCGTTGTGCAGGCCCTTCAGTGACCAGCCTTCCAGATCATATTCCTCACATTTATTATCATGCCACATGACGTTGATCTTTTTCAGGGATGTGTCCGGCACTGCCCCAGAAACCCCGGGGCGCAGTCCTCCGAAGCAGAGCCTTCTGGCACGCCCTCTGTTCTTCCACTTTTCCAGTTCCCTGTCGTCCATATTGCGGATGGCCCAATCTTCAGGCCCCTGGAAATCGTATATTACTGCCTTGCTCTCTCCGTAACTTCTGATGTCCCGGTAGCGGTCAAGGTGATCCGGGGCAAGATTGAGCCATGCCGCTATCCTGAACCTTGGAGGACGGAAGGGGAAGTATTTGACCCTGGGGAAGTAATCCAACTGGAAGCTGCTGATTTCAAGAACCGCAATAGTTTCACCGGTGTGTCTTTCAATGAACATGGATAATGGCTGCCCGATGTTCCCTGCCTTTACATGAGGCACACCGGCCTTTTCTAACATCTCATCCACGAGCATCGTGGTAGTGGTTTTCCCGTTTGTGCCGGTTATGCCGATCAAAGGCCCCTTCCAAAAAGATGCCGCAAGGGCCAGCTCCCCGACCACAGGTATATTGGACCTGCGTGCGGCCTCAAGGGCAGGGATTTCATGCGGAACACCCGGGCTGACCACAATAAGATCGGATGAGAGGCAGGTCTCCACCTCGTGTCTTTTCGTCTCCACCCTAACGCCGTTTTCGTCACACCAGCCTGCCAGTCCCTCGGGCCACCTGTCCAGTGGATTCAAGTCGCTGCACGTGACTTGCGCCCCCCGGGAGACGATCCATCCGGCAGCCGCCTGTCCGGATACACCCATGCCCAGTACTGTTACTTTCCTGCCTTTCAGCTCCACTCAATCACCAAATATTTACTCACCAAATCCCTTTCCTATCTCAACTTGAGAGTGCTGACCGCAACCAGCCCCAGCAATATGGAAATTATCCAGAACCTCACGATGACCTTTGGCTCTTTCCATCCCTTAAGCTCAAAGTGATGATGGACAGGTGCCATACGGAAGATCCTCCTGCCTCCTGTTGCCTTGAAGTAGAAGACCTGAAGAATTACGGATAATGCCTCAGCTACAAAGACTCCGCCCACAATTACAAGCAGCATCTCCTGCTTCGAAAGTACGGCCACTGTCCCAAGGGCGCCGCCTGCGGCAAGGGAACCTGTATCTCCCATGAAGATCTCTGCAGGATATGTATTATACCAGAGGAAACCCAGGCCTGCTCCTACCATGGCGCCACAAAACACTGCAAGCTCTCCTGCGCCGGGGACAGAAGGAATCCTGAGGTACTGGGCAATAGTCGAGTGGCCGGCCAGGTATGTAAACAAGGTATAGACCGCTGCGGCCACTATGAAGGGGCCGGCAGCCAGCCCGTCCAACCCGTCGGTCAGATTTACGGCATTAGAGGCCCCGACGATCACAAGCAGGGCAAAAAGACCATACATGATTCCGAGATCGGGCCGGAAGTTCTTAAAAAAAGGGATGCTGAGATGTGTGTCCCACTTCCCATGTGCAGCGATTATCCATGCAGCCAAAAATACAAAGACTGCCTGGCCAAGAAGTTTCCATCTGCCCGGCAGCCCAACACTGTTCTTTTTTCTGATCTTAAGCAGGTCGTCTGCAAGGCCTATTGCGCCGTAACCGACAAGAATCAAAAGGCTTATCCACACGTAAAGATTACCGAGGTCCGCCCACAGGAGCGTAGCGATCACGATGGACCCGACGATCAATATACCCCCCATGCTCGGTGTACCGGCCTTTGCACGATGTCTTGCCGGTCCGTCGTCCCTGATGATCTGCCCCATCTGCATTGCACGCATACGTCTTATGAACCAGGGGCCGAGGAACAATATTATCGAAAGGGCAGTAACAGCCGAATATATCGTCCTGAACGTAATATAACGAAAGACGTTGAATACGGGCCACAAATCGTGGAGAGGATACAGCAGATGAAAGAACATAACCTATCCTCCTCCCAGATGCCTGATAAGGGCATCTGCTGCCTTCTCAAGGCCTACGGCCCGTGATCCCTTTACGAGTATAATTGCCGGGGAAGGCATGCAATCAAGAGCATCTGATTCTATCCATGAAAGCAAATCCTCCGTGTCGGGGAAGATGCGGATAGCATCTTGCGAAATACCCGCCTTTTTTGCAGCCCCGGAAACAATATCAGCAAACCGGCCTGCTGAAACTAAAAGATCAACCCCTGTTTGGGCTGCAAGCCGTCCGAGATCCTGATGAAACTTGCGAGCGGCATTGCCGAGTTCCAGCATGTCTCCCAGGATCGCTATCTTTTTCTCGCCCCTGCTCCAGAATTCGAGGGTCTCAAGGGCCGCTCTCGCAGAACCGGGATTTGCATTATAAGAATCGTCTATCAGCCTCCATCCGGGTCCAAGATTCTTCAGAAACAGACGGCCCGGAACCGGTTTCACTTCCTCAAGCCCCTGCTTTATACTGACCGGCTTCAGCCCCACTGCATGGCCTGCAGCCGCGGCTGCAACGGCATTCTGCACGTTCGCCTTACCTATGAGGGAAAGATCGACAGAGAGCCTGCTTCCCGCGATATCCAGGTCCAGCAGAGTGCCATGCTCGACCGGGGTCCAGGACAGGCAAGTGATTGCAGCTTTGAGCTTTGAGCTTTGAGCTTTGAGTTGGGGATTGGATGTCAGAGAATAACCCACTATCCGGCACGTCAGATCTTTTGCCCCTTCAGTAACCAGTGGGTCGTCAAGGTTCACCACTGCCACACCCGTCCGGGGAAGGGCTCTCCAGAGTCCCCATTTTTCTTCGGCCACTTCTTTTATGCCCCCCAGGCCGACAAGATGGGCAGGCTGTATGGTAGTAATAAGGCCCGCTTGCGGCTGAGCGATTTCGCACAGCCGGGATATCTCTCCGGGCCGGTTCGTTCCCATCTCCAGCATTACCCAGGAGTCATCGGTTTTGGCCGAAAGCAGGCTGAGGGGAAGTCCGATAAGGTTGTTGAAATTCCCCGGGGTCTTAGCCACTTTCCATTTCTTCCCCAGGATCGAGGAAATCAGTTCTTTTGTTGTGGTCTTGCCGCAACTACCTGTAATGCCGATCACCTTGATTCCGAGGTATTCCCTGTACCATGATGCGAAGTCTCCCAGGCTCTTCAAGGTATCCTGAACTTTCAACAGGACCGGACGGGATCGGGGGCTGAAAGCCGAAAGTCCAGGGTCAGGAATCGAACTGACTACGGCACCAACGGCGCCTTTTCTTATGGCTTCGAGGACAAAGTCATGGCCGTTGAAGCGGTCCCCTGGAAGCGCCCAGAATATATTCCCTGTTCTCACCGATCTGGAATCTGTTGATACGCCATGGATTGATATGTCAGGATCACCCGAAAGGACTCGGGCTCCAATGGCCTTTGCCACCTGGGAGGCCTTTAATCGAAATCCCTGATCCTCAAGAACCTCTACTTTTGACTCTTGTCTTTTATTCCCTGAACCCTGAACCCTGCCTTTTGACCCAAAGGCCTCTTTCAATACCTCTCTATCGTCAAAGGCAAATCGCCCGCTGCCGATTATCTGGCATGTTTCGTGGCCCTTCCCTGCCACCAGCAGGCAGGCGCCGGGGCGCGCTCTTTCCGCCGCCCATGATATGGCGTCCCTCCTGTCCGGAATTACCTTCACTTTTGCTCTGTTTGCAGGATGATGAGGCGGAAGGTCCCTGAGGCCGTTCAACATCTGCTCGAGTATGGCAAGAGGGTCTTCAGTGCGGGGATTGTCAGAGGTCAGCACAACAATATCCGCGAGTGAAGCCGCTGCCTGCGCCATAAGAGGACGCTTGCTCCGGTCCCTGTCCCCACCGCAGCCGACTACGCAAATCACGGGCCTGAATCCTAATGTAACAAGGCTGTTCAGGACACATTCAAGGGCATCAGGTGTGTGAGCATAATCTACAAAAGCAGTCACTCCATTGGGAGTGCACACAGGATCGAGTCTCCCCGGAATGCGCGTCACTGATTCTATACCGGCCTGAATATGGTCCGTATCTATCCCGAGGGCGATTGAAGCCGCTACTGCTGCAAGGATGTTATAGAGATTATAGGAACCCGTAAGCCTGGATCTGAAAGAAACAGGCCCTCTGGGCGTGACAAGCCTGCCTGTTATTCCATCAATATTGATGGACTGCGACTCAGGCCTCACCTCGGCCTCAGGACTGAGACCATAACTGATCTTTTCTTTTTGCAGAATCTCCCACAGTCGCCTTCCATGGAGGTCATCAATATTAATAATTGCCGCACCAGAGGGATGCTCCAAAAACAGTTTTGCCTTAGCCCGGAAATATCGTTCCATGTCTTGGTGATAATCCAGGTGATCGCGGCCCAGATTGGTAAAGACAGATGCGGCGAAACTGCACCCGGAGATCCTTCGCTGGTCAATGGCATGAGAAGATACCTCCAAGGCCGCCGCTTTTACTCCTTGTTCCAGCATATCTGCCAGAATCTTTTGCAGTCTTACGGCATCCGGGGTGGTGAGTTCGGAAGGTACCTCCACACCTCCATGTCTCCTGTTTATAGTCCCTATTACACCAGGGTTCAGTCCGGCTTTGCTGAAGATTCCTTCCATGAGATATGTGATCGTGGTCTTACCATTAGTGCCCGTAACGGCTACGAGGTCCATTTTTTCACTGGGGTTTCCATAAAAGGCACTTGCCAGGAGGCCGGTTGAGAGCCTGGGATCGTCAACCCCTATAACAGGAAGTGTTCCAGGTACGGATTCGATATAGCGTCGGGCGTCCTGGCCCGGCACTAACAGGACAGCGGCTCCTTTCTCTACGGCATCACTGATAAATTGTCTTCCGTCAAATTCAGTGCCTGGAATTGCCGCGAATACGTATCCCTGCTTCACCTGCCTGGAGTCTGCGGATATGCCCGTGATTTTTACGTCATCAAGGTCCGATGGAGAAAAAACGGTGGGCCTAACAGGTCTGAGTACTCCCAACATATCCCGTAATGCCCTTTCGTTCTGCATGTTATTAGACATCACTTGCACGTTATGTTGCAGACCTTCACGCCCTTAAGGGGCATTCCTGATCTTGGTTTCTGCGCGACCACGGTCCCTGCGCCCTTGAGTTTGATAGAAAGGCCTATGGATTGCAGAATGTCCACTGCCTGTCTTGCGGATTTTCCCTTGAGGTTTGGCATCATGGACAGATCTTTTTTGGTTTCTTTGCTTTTTGCCGTCTGCCATTCGTCGTTCAAAGGTATCTGTGCCGCCTGTTTTACCACCAGCAGTGCCCGGCCTAAAGTGCCCCGGCGCTCACGAGGGTCAATTTTTACGCCATCGAGAAAACCAATATAACTTACTTTGGGTGATCTGTCGGGCCAGAATCCCAGAACCGTGACCTGGGCCGGAGATCGGATGGATATTCGTCCGGCCTGTCCATTCCACCTGATGCTCGCAAGAGAAGGCCCTGACCTGACTGCGAGATTTTTCCGCGATCTGAGCATAAGCTCTTCTGTTAACCATGGGACTTTGGCCTGCCTCTGGTCCTTCACGGAAGACCCGGATGGAGGGAATTCCTTACGGCCTTTCTGCAAGGCCAGGTGTGGCGTTACCAATATATTTCCATTTATCAGTGCTGAGAAGGCCCTGAGAATCTGGATCGGGCTGGCTGTAATGCCTCGGTATAGTAAGCAGTTCTGCAGCCCCGGCAGGACTGAAGACAGGCTGCCCTGACCTTCAGCCGGAAGATCAATACCTGTCGTCTGGCCAAATCCCAGACCCCAGAGATCCCTTGACAGGCCATCGTAAGAGACAAGGTCTTTCAGCTCCTGTCCAGTCCAGGGACTCCACAGGACCACGCCTTCATCCAAGGTCTCCCATTTACACCTGCAGGCCGTTCGGTCTGGAGATTGGTTTTTTGATTTTGGCTGCTCACTTTGTTCAAACATCCAGCTCAAGAGAGTCACAAGGACTATTGGATCGACATCATCCTGCAGGGAGTAATTTGTAATGTTCGTCGCAGGCAGCTCCCAAAAACGTCCCGGGTCCCAGGAGGGCTTGCTGGCCATGGCGAGAATCTCGCCGTTTTCAACGCTCATTATGACAAGACAGCCCTTATCGGCCTTAAGTCTTCTAAGTTGCCTGTCAAGCTCCCTTTCTGCCAGTGCCTGAGTGTCTTTTTCGAGGGTAAGTATAAGTTCCTGCCCGCCCGGATAAGTCAGGGATATATTCGTATGGCTCAAAAGGCTGTTGTAAGTGTATTCAACTCCCTCAAGGCCTCTGCCGCCGTGATCGATAAACCCCAAAACCGGAGAAGCCAGTGAACCGCAAGGATATACCCTTTTATATTCGGAAGGCCTTGCCAGGCCGCAGTCCTTCTTACGGCTCACGGCGAATACCGCTCCTGCCCTGTCAAGAATTATGCCCCTGTACAAGGGGCTTTTCGGGGAATAGTAGTCACGGCTCCGTTGCCGGGAAAACTTGGAGGAATCAGCGTCATCTTCGCTATTGACATTATTGCCCTGCCAAAAGCAGCCAACAAACGGTGCGGTAAAGATCACAAGACCTGCCAGGCCGAAAAGAAACAAAATTCTCTTATTTTTATAAGGAAAACTCATTCAGATCTCTGTCAGTTAAGTGATATTATCTGCCTGTCGGCAGGTGGATGAAGTCCCATTTTTTTCCCCAGCTTTTCCAAGCGGCTTCGTGCTTTGAGCCGGTCCACCTGAGTGCTGAAATCCTGATATTGAGCACTGAGACGGCCCTTCTCAGCCTGAAGGAGCTCTATATCCTTTGCTGTTTTTCGTGTCTGGTGAGCAGTCCAGAACCCCAGAGTTAACAGGACAGTTAGGGCAAATATGATAGCGATTGCCATTTGACGGGTTGTCTTGAGTACTTTTGAGAAAGAAAGGCCGGTGCCGGTTCTGTTTTTTTGTGCCATTGGAGCATATGAACGTCTCTGAGGTATTCTGATCGTCGCTGGTCGAGGACTCATCTCTTTTCCTCCTGAAGCAGGCCTTGCAAGGGATCCGCTACATTGATCTTAATTGGGTTGCGCCAGCAGTTCTATACATTGAGCGATTCTCAGCTTGGCACTCCTGGCCCTGGGATTAATGCGTATCTCCTCAGGGCCCGGTACCAGAGGTTTCTTGGTCAAGGGTTTCAGTCTGTTATCTTCTCTGAAAGCGGTCTTTACCAGACGGTCTTCAAGGGAATGAAAAGAGATAATACACAGTCGTCCCCCAGGTTTCAGGCAGGACGGGAATGTATTAAGGGCCTCTTCAAGGTCGTCCAGCTCTCTGTTCACAGCGATTCGAAGCGCCTGGAAGGTCCTCGTGGCGGCATGAATTCGGCGGGGATGGTATTTCCTGGGAATGGCATTGGCAACCACCTTTGCCAAGTCCGCCGAGGTCAGAATCGGGGCGGTCTTCCGCCTGTCACATATGCATTTGACAATTCTCTTTGCCCATCTCTCTTCTCCGTATGTCTGGATAAGCTCGGTCAATCTTTCTGCCGGAAGCTTGTTGACCAGATCGGCAGCAGTCACTGCGCCGGAGAGATCCATTCGCATGTCAAGGGGCTCGTCTCTGGAAAAACTGAAGCCCCTCCCGCTGTTTTCCAGGTGGAAGGTGGAAATTCCGAGGTCCATGAGTATCCCGTCAACTTGCCCTATTCTGTTGGATAAGAGGATATCATGGAGATGGATAAAGTTGCTGTGAATCAATCGAATTACCCCTTCTCCAAATGGGCTCAACCTGGATTTGGCCCGCTCCAGGGTTTCTATGTCACGGTCAAGGCCGAGGACCAATTTGATCCCGGGGTACCTTGTCAACATGGCCTCCGCATGGCCTCCCAGCCCCAGTGTTGCATCAACATAGATCCCTCCGGACCCCGGCGAAAGACCATCCAGTACTTCAGAGACCATTACAGGTACATGTCTGGTCTCCTTTTCAGCCACTGGCCCCGAATTTAGCAGTGATACTGCTGCTGTACTCGTCAAAGTTATCCCTCGTTTTTCGCAACTCTTTGTCCAGGTTATCCTTGTTCGAGACCTCGAAGTAAGTAAGCATGCCCGAGAGGACCACATCCTTGGTCAGCCCCGCTTCTTCACGGAGCCTCAGAGGGATCAATATCCTTCCCTGGCCGTCCAAGGGACATTCCGCTGCTGCTCCCAACAAATACCTTTTAAAGGCGACGACCTCAGGAGGTCCGAATTGGAACCGGCTGAAATGCTCTTCTATTTTTCGCCATTCTTCAAAAGGATAAGCTGCGAGACAGGAGGGCAGGTTGGTGACTATCAACCGGCCATCGTATTTTGCCTGCAAGACCTCTCTGAAACGGGCCGGGATGCTGAGACGGCCCTTGGCGTCTAAGACATGGGCCGACCTTCCCCTGAACATTGCCTTTTACCCCACTTTATCCCACCATTTTCTAACATTTTTTAATATATTGAAATAAGAAATTGTCTGTCAAGAGAATCGAGAGACAATTTAATATAAATATTACAGTATGTTATATAAATAGAGCCACGGTTTCCTCTATTTTTCTGCGATTATCTTATGAAAACAGTGATTCTTAAAAATTGAGATGGAACCATATAAATCACCTCTGATTTTTGTATCGGGAAACAGTATCATATACTTGAAACTTTTGAAATATTTTTTTGATTATTATTTGGTGATTAATAAGAAAAAGACTGGTGGTTTAAAGTGGGGGAAGATGGGAGAGCGGTTTGTGATAGATCAGGTTTGATTTCTTTTCTGGGCCGGTATTTACGTCGGCGTTGATACTGATCTACCGCCCTGTTGTGTTCATCCAGGGTCCGGGAAAAATAATGTGTTCCGTTGTTTTTTGAAACAAAATAGAAATAATCCTTTTTTGATGGATAGAGAGTCGCCCTGATGGACTCCTTACCCGGATTTGAAATCGGCCCTTTGGGGAGACCTTTGTTTACGTAAGTGTTATAGGGGGTGGCTTTTCTGAGGTCTTTCCACCTGAGACGGCGCTTCCTTACCCTGGTTTCCACAAGTATCCCGTAATGAACGGTTGGATCTGCCTGGAGAGGCATATTCTTTTTTAGCCGATTCCAGAATACGCAAGCAATTAACGGCCTTTCCCATGATTGCATAGCCTCTTTTTCCACTATGGAAGCAAGTATTACTATATCGTGGACTTTAACACCCAATTCTTCTGCTCTGCTGCTGAATCCTTCTGAATTCCATACTTCCCAGAAACGGTTAACAAAGGTTCGGAGCATCTCAAGTTCCGTGGCGCCCTTGGTCAACTGATAGGTATCAGGGTAAATATAGCCCTCAGCACTATCAGCCTCTATGCCAAGGGTCTTCAAGATCTTACGGTTCCTTGCCACCTTGAGGAATGAATCGCCGGATGTCAATTTTGCATTTTCAAGAAGGCCGTTTATTTGAAACAGGTTATAGCCCTCGGGGATGGTGACAATATACTGGCGGGTCTTTCCCTGGACCAGATAATCCAGGATCTCTACAGGCGTTTGGGTCGGGGAAAGTTCGTATTCCCCTGCCTGGATCCTGGTTGTTGCATTTTCCCACCAGGCAAGGATATAAAAATACCTTTTGGATTTTATTAAGCCTTCTGCCTCAAGTAGCTGTGCTGCCGAGGAGAAGGTGCTCCCTGTGGGAATTATTATGATCTTATTTTTTCCCGTTTCCGAAACGGGCAGGGTACATCCTTTCCATATCTGATAACCGGACAGAAAGATTAAGTAGAGCAAAATTGGCAACCAGA
>Ga0190315_1000284_pt1 | contig 29419 bp, 28 predicted proteins | sample 48701101_MG_FD_161673 | JGI IMG/M metagenome (GOLD analysis project Ga0190315, IMG submission 161673) | Hydrothermal vent sediment bacterial communities from Southern Trench, Guaymas Basin, Mexico - 4870-11-0-1_MG | ecosystem: Environmental > Aquatic > Marine > Hydrothermal vents > Sediment ...
GTCGGTTATCATCAGGCTCACCTTCGCCTCCGAATACCTGAGTCGCGCTCTCAACTCCTTCTGGGTGATCCTGCCGCCTTCGCCACGGATGATCGAGATCACCTCCTGCAGATCGGATGGGAGGTCGAATGGTGGATCGGATTGAAGTTCAGTACGACTTTCCGGAAGTTGCTCTGGCTTGGGGTCTTCCGGCACTGGTTTTGGCACTGGCTCCACTTCCGGTTCAGGTTCTCGTTTTAGAACTGAAACTGGCTCCGGTTCCGCCACCTCGCCCGCACCCCCTCCCGTTTCACGCTTCTTCCGCCGCGTGAGGAAGACATATCCTGATGCCAGCAGAAGAACAAGAGCGAGAATGCCAGGAATAAGAGTCGTTTCAGTGGAGCTTGCGGATTCAGCCTCACCAAACGCCTCTGCATCAGATTCTTCGATGTTATACAAGTCCTCGCTGAAATTCAGGTCATCGCACAGGAACTCTTCCTCAATCGACGGAAACATCAGGAGATCGAGCACAAACTCACCATCCCCGGCGATCACAATCTCCTCTTCCGCACAATACTCGAGCAGATTGTCCTGATAATACTCGGCACGGATAGTGTACGCCCCTTCAGGCAGCTCGAACGAGTAATCTCCTGATTGCGCCACCAGAAACTGCGGCGGCGTCGAATTCACCTCGATTATCACGTCTTCGAGCGCATCGAACGTTGACCACTCGTAAGCAGTCCCATGCACAACAGCACAGGACGCGGGAGACGAAGATACTGCGAGTGTGAAAACTATCACGAACGCCGCGACCGCAACTGAAAATCCTCGAAACATCGACAATTCAGAACGTAGCGAGCTTCCCCTCCGCGACGAGTCGGGTGATATCGGTGATATTCTCAAGCGACCTGTCGATTATCGCCTCAACCTCGCCACGTATCTCAAATATGTTCGCACCGTCTGCTGAAATGATCTTGGCATCCGCAACAAGCGGGTGATCGATCGGCTTCCCGATCTCTGACAGGATTCGGATGTAGATCTCCTCGATGCCATCGACGGTCTCAGCCGCTTCTGACGCGATCCTGCTGGATAGTAGATTGTAGATCTTCCCGACGTGGTTGATCGGGTTCTTGCCGCTCGTTGCTTCCATGCTCATCGGTCGGTTCGGCGTGATCAAGCCGTTGCACCGGTTGCCGCGCCCGACCGATCCGTCGTCGCCCATCTCGGCTGACGTACCTGTCACTGTCAGGAAGACCGAGTTGTTCGCAAGGTCGTCTGCCGTGTTTACGAGAACCTTGACCTCGCGATCCGTGCAGCCATGCGCCATGTCTTCGATGTGGTCGCGCACTTGCTCGGTTATGCTGATGTAATGATCCTGATCGTCGATGTGGCGCCCGACCATGGCGCAGGCAACGACAAGCGTGATCAGGTCCCCGTCACGCAAGCCCATGACCTTTGTGTCCTCCCCGATTGCGGGAATCTTCGTTCGCATCGCCATCAGCTCCCGTTCGGTGTTGTACACGACCTCTTCGGTCTCAGAGAACGGCGCAAACCCGACGCCGAATGATGTGTCATTTGCGCCCGGAATCTTCCGGTGGAAGACGTCCCGCAGGTCGGAAGAGCCCTCGCCGAGTTTGCAATCGAGTATTACGTCGCGATCAACATCCAGATTCAGAATCGTCTCATCGAGATAGCTCCGTGCCGCCCCGATCGCTATGGTGTCGGTCGGGATGTGCGCACCCTCGAACTCTTTTGTAGCTCTGCCGACCAGCAGTATGTAGATCGGCGAGACCACCTCGCCTCCGCCGAACTCGGGGTACGATCTGCCAGCAACGATCTGCGTCTCGTCGGTGTTGTGATGCAAGACCGCGCCGCAGCGTTTGAGGTACTCCTGCGAGAGTGCTCTACTCACCGCTTCAGCAAGTCCGTCTGAAATGCTGTCCGGATGTCCGATTCCCTTCCGCTCAACAAGTTCGATCTCCTGCTTCTCAAGCGGCGTCTGTATGAGTGATTCCACCTTGATATTTCGTGTCATGGAAAATACCTCTCCTGCTAGGGTGTATCCTCCGCGGAGGATATAAGATATTGGTCTACAGGCAGAATCTCGCCCCACAATCCGGGAATGGCGGCTGGATCGGGGAGATTGTGAATGGTTCGCAGGCGAGTGTAAGCGCGGCTAATTGACGATCACAACCACAGTCTCATTCGCGCTCGCACTGCTGCCACTCGCATCCGTTACAACAAGCGTGATTTTGTGCGTGCCCTCGGGAAGCGCAATCTCAAACGAACTCGTGTTGCCGATCTGACCACTGATGTCAGACCTCCAGTCATAAGTGATCGGTGGCACGCCCCCATGCACCGCGCATGAAAAGTTGCCGCCCCGAACAGAGATTGCGATCGTCTGGTCGATCTCACGCACCCTCTCGTAACAGCTGGTTCCGTTCTCGTCGGACTGGTCAAACCACGCCCGACCGCTTCCGAGCTGAACCGTTGCGCCCCTCTTTTCATGTTTGATCCACCTCTCGGTCGCATTGCTGTCGCAATTCCGCTGGTGGAGGTGCAGCAGGCTCGCTAATTGCGTGTTCTCTCTCCTGATCAGCCAGATATCGCTCTCGGTCTCGCTCCCACTTCCATTCACACTTCCATTCTCGCCCCCATCTCCATTCACACCCACACTCTCAAACGATTCCCAGCGCGCATCGGTCCCGTTGTAGCGGTAGATGGCACGATTGGCAAAGACCCCTTCGCCTATCGCCTTGTAAACGAGCCACAGATCGGTTCTGGCGTCATAGCAGCTTGCGTGCTTGCTATCGAACCAGATGAAGTCGCACTCAGGAATCGTCGGTTCGGAGACCTCCTCGCATACTGGTTCAGGCACAGGTTCGGCGACAGACTCGTTTGTGGCGTCTTCATCGGTATCATTCAGCGCACTCCAGAGCGCTGCAAGCTTTTCCGATGGCGTCGGGGCTACATACTCATCGCACCCGACCTGTGCGCTCTGTTCTGATTGATCTTTGATGACATACCCCAAAACTGATGACAAAACGAGCATCAGCGCAAGAATAAGGATCGTTTTCTTTGCTATCTTCAGTTGCGGCTTCTTTAGTCGCAGCCCACTCAATTGCAGCTTCTTAAACTGTGGTTTCTTAAACTGTATCTTCATCGATCACGTCGCCCCCTACCCAAGCGTTAGTCTGCCGCGCATCGTATTAACCTTATCGGGGAAGTCACGGTCTTCTCATAAAAACCTGTCAATCTTCACATACATTCCCCACGTCTTCTCGGTCGATACCGGAGATCCATCAAAAAGTCACGAGCAGAGAGCCAAAAACACTCGCAATATTTTAATAGAACGGCGTCGATGATGTGAGCTATTACAATGACCAGAGTAGCCATAACCGACACCACGTTCAGGGACGCGCACCAATCCCTGATTGCGACGAGAATGCGGACACGAGACCTGCTCCCGATCGCAGAGAAGATGGATAGTGTCGGCTTCTTCTCTCTTGAGGTCTGGGGCGGCGCGACGTTCGATGTCTGCATCCGGTTTTTGAATGAAGACCCGTGGGATCGGCTCAGGAGCTTGAAAGAGGTCATCACAGAGACCCCACTCCAGATGCTCCTTCGGGGGCAGAATCTCGTCGGATACCGGAATTATCCGGATGATGTGGTCATAAAATTCGTTGAAAAATCCGCAGAAAACGGTGTTGACATCTTCAGGATATTTGATGCCTTAAACGACGTTCGGAATATGGAAATTCCAATCATTGCGGCAAAAAAAACAGGAGCGCACGTCCAGGGCACGATCAGCTACACGATAAGTCCGGTGCACACGATAGAGACGTTTGTTGCGTTTGCAAGAGAGCTGGCATCACTCGAATGCGATTCGATCTGCATAAAAGATATGGCTGGCTTGATCTCGCCGCACACTACGCACGACCTCATCAAGGCTCTCAAAGACGAGGTGGGGCTGCCGATCGATCTGCATTCGCACAGCACGAGCGGGATGGCGTCGATGAGTTATCTGGCTGCGTGCAGGGCAGGAGTCGATATTCTGGACACCGCATTCTCCCCGTTTTCGGGAGGCGCATCCCAGCCGCCGACAGAAACTGTCGTTGCCAGTCTCAACGAGACCCCGTACGATACCGGGCTTGACCTCGTACTTCTGACCGAGATAAAGAAGTATTTCGCAGAGATGAGGTGGAAATACCGGAGTATCCTTGACCCAATCTCCGAGACGATCGATACGAGCGTTCTGGTCCACCAGATACCCGGAGGAATGCTCTCGAATCTGGTCTCCCAGTTGAAGGAGCAGGATGCGATGGACCGGTACGATGATGTGCTTCTGGAGATGCCGAAGGTCAGGGAGGACCTGGGCTATCCGCCGCTTGTTACGCCAACGAGCCAGATCGTGGGAACGCAGGCAGTCCTGAACGTACTCATGGGCGAGCGGTACAAGGTCATACCAAAGGAGGTTCGGGATTATGTCTGCGGCATCTACGGAAAGCCTCCAGCGCCTGTCAGTGAGTGGCTGATCTCAAAGGTGCTCGGCGAGGAGACTGACGTGATTGTGACATGCAGACCCGCTGACCTGCTCAAGCCGGAACTTGAGAAACGGACAAGAGAAGCAGAGGAACTGGGAATCGTCAAAAAAGAGGAGGACATCCTCACTTATGCGCTCTACCCGCAGATCGCACCGAAGTTCCTCAGGGGCGAGGCAGAAGAAGAGGAGTTGAGACCCGCAACAGCAACAACAGCAACCGCCGGAGTTCCCAACCATGCCGGCGCGTACAACAAATTCAAAGTGGTCGTCGATGGAGAGGCGTTCGATGTTGCGATTGAGCCGACTGGTGCAACCACAATCGAAGAGAAGAGATTGCCGCCAGACGCAGCATCAGTGGAGGGCGGGGTGCGGAGCAATATGCAGGGGATGATTCTCGGGCTGAAGGTTGAGAAAGGCGACGCTGTTGAGAAAGGCGACGTCGTTGCCGTGATTGAGGCTATGAAGATGGAGAACAACCTGCACGCCTCACAGAGCGGAATCGTCAGGGAGATCTTCGTATCGGAAGGCGACACCGTAGGCACAGGGGACGTTGTCATGTCGATTTATTGAATGATTGGGGGTGTTTTCGTTGTTTAACAAGATTCTGGTTGCAAACAGGGGCGAGATAGCGATAAGGGTGATGAGGGCGTGCCGCGAGATGAGAATAACAAGCGTAGCAGTCTATTCGGAAGCGGACAAGAACGCGTTATTCGCAAAATACGCTGACGTTGCCTGTTACATCGGACTCCCGCCCGCGAGCCAGAGTTACCTCAGAATCGACAGGATCCTTGACATTGCTGAGAAGACCGGTGCGGAGGCGATTCACCCCGGATACGGGTTCCTTGCCGAGAATCCGGATTTTGCAAGCGAGTGCGAGAAGATGGGGATCACATTCATAGGTCCTTCCAGTGACACAATCAAGAATGCCGGAAGCAAGATCGCTGCCAAGAAGACGATGAGGGCGGCTGGTGTTCCTGTGATTCCGGGAATCTCAGGCGAGATCTCAGACGTTGAACAGACAATCGATGCTGCGCACGAGATCGGGTATCCGGTCATCGTGAAGGCGTCGGCAGGCGGTGGCGGAATCGGAATGAAGATTGCAAAGAGCGACGAGGAACTGCAGGCTGCGATTCACTCGACTCAGGCGGTGGCGCAATCGGTCTTCGGCGATGCCACGATCTTTATGGAGAAGTACCTGCCAAATCCGAGGCACATCGAGTTTCAGGTGCTTGCAGACGCAAGAGGCAGAACAGTCCATCTGAACGAGCGTGAGTGTTCGATTCAGCGGCGCCACCAGAAATTAATCGAAGAATCGCCCTCGCCTGTTATGACTCCTGACCTCAGGACTGCGATGGGGGATGCAGCGGTCAATGCCGCACGTGCAATCGATTACGAGAATGCGGGAACGGTTGAGTTCATGTACTCGGACGGCGACTACTACTTCCTTGAGATGAACACGAGGCTTCAGGTGGAGCACCCCATAACCGAGGTGGTTACAGGCACTGACATCGTCCGGAGACAGATAGCGATCGCAGCAGGCGAGGATCTGGATCTGGAGCAGGAGGATGTCAAGATCATGGGCTGGGCGATTGAGTGCAGGATCAACGCAGAAGACCCTCTCGACGATTTTGCGCCGTCTCCTGGAAGGATTACGCGATACAGGTCGCCAGGCGGTCCCGGAGTCCGGGTAGACAGTGGTGTTCACACCGGCTACACGATCTCGCCGTTCTACGACTCGATGGTGTCCAAACTGATATCTCATGGCGAGAACAGGGGAGAAGCCATCGAACGGATGCGCCGTGCGCTGTATGAATACGTGATCGTCGGCGTTACGACAAACATCCCGTTCCACAAGGCGGTACTCAGGAACCAGCACTTCATAGATGCCGAACTCTCGACGCACTTCATCGAAGACTTCGAGATACTGCCAGAGGTAGCTGATGTGGTTGAGCAGGAGAAGGAGAAGGGCGTGACCCTTGCTTCGGCGATAGGCGCGGATGATCGCAAGGTTGCTGCGATAACTACGGCGGTCAGGACATACATCGGCAGCACAACAAAGACCAAATAGTTAATTTAATTATGGAACCAAGAGAAAAGATTCTGGGGGCGTTAAGGGAGATGCATGACGAATTCACTTCAGGAGAAGAGTTATCAGAGGCTCTGGATGTCTCGCGGACGATGGTCTGGAAGCATATCGAGTCGCTGCGCGGGGAAGGATACATCATCGAGTCCATAACCGGCACAGGTTACAAGCTCGTGGCGGTTCCTGACCTGCTCCTGCCTGCCGAGATTGGGAAAGATCTCAAAACGGATTTTATCGGCAAACAGATACATTATTTCGATGAACTGGACTCCACCAGCCTGAAAGCAAAGGAAATCGCCGCAGAGAGTGCGAACGGAACTGTTGTCATTGCGGAGAGGCAATCAGAGGGCAGAGGACGGATGGGCAGGGAATGGCACTCACCACCCGGCGGAATCTACCTCTCGATCATCCTGAAACCGGATATCCCTCCTGACCTCGTGCACAGGTTGACGCTCGTTGCCGGCGTTGCGACCGCCGAAGTACTCAGTGAAATGGGGGTTGCGGCTGAGATAAAATGGCCAAACGATCTTCTCATCGGTGAAAAGAAGGTCTGCGGCATCCTAACCGAGGTCGATGCCGAGATGGACGCAACAAACTACGTCGTAATCGGGATCGGGATCAATGCCAATACCGAACTTGACCTGCTCCCTGCAATCACAAGGCTGCGTGTAACTTCTCTTGAGGAGAACCTGGGGCGACGGGTGGACAGGGTAGCGATCACACGAAAGCTTCTGGAGCGATTCGAAGAGTACTACGTAACCTTCCTGAAAGGCGACTTCCCCCGGATTCTGCGATACTGGAGGGAGCACTCGGCAACAATCGGGCGGCGGGTCAGAATCGTCACGAGGTGGAGGACGATTGAGGGTGAAGCCGTTGGAATTGACCATGACGGCGCACTGATCGTGGAACTGGACGGCGGCGGCGTTGAGAGAGAGATAACGGGCACGTGTTTCCACATCTAAAACGCCGAGGGTGAGATTCGAACTCACGAGGGTGTTCCCACCCACACGCTTTCAAGGTTCTTTCTCCTCTCCAGGCGTGCGCCTTACCGCTAGACTACCTCGGCTTTTCGTGACGTGACCCATCCTTTCGGATACGTGCCTGCTCTCATGACGACCCTGTCGGTTCGCACCGCAATTCCTGTGCGGCAGGTCATGACCTCCGCAGCGGCGATACATGCGGTGCCAAGCGAGACCACTTCACCCTTCCGGGTGTAGACCGCAACAACGCTGCCTGCTTTGATCCGCGCAGACATCGCCAGAACCCCTGGCACTGCGAGCGATGCACCGTGGCATATCGCATCGACCGCGCTGTCACGGATCTCAACCATCGGCAGATGCGTGAGTGCAAGTTCGACCGGATGCACCATGCTCCGCAGCAGGGTCTCGTCTCCATTTTCCTCCCATTCGACATAAGCATCGCGGAGGTCGTGCAGCGTCACAAGACTCGTCTCATCGAGTGGACCGGTCTTTGTCCTGCGCAGTTCCGCTTCGTGTGCGCCGGTTCCGAGAGCGATTCCGATGTCATGGCACAGTTTGCGGATGTAGGTGCCGGCTTCACAACCGACCGTGAATAGCACATCGCGACCAGCGATCTCTTCGATCCTAAGATAATAAATGGTTCGCACCCGAAGCCTTCTCTTCACAGCTGACTTGACCGGCGGACGCTGGTATATCCTGCCGACAAATTCAGAGCATACCGCTTGCACCGCAGAATCGGTTGCGGGATGGTGCAGGTGCATGAGGCAGATATACTCCTTTGGCGCAAGCAAGAGCGCACGCACAACCTTTGTGGCGTCGCCTGTCATGATCGGAAGAACGCCTGTCACCGATGGGTCGAGCGTTCCACTGTGCCCGGCTCGTTCGATGTGCAGAATCCTCTTCGCCCATGACGCAACCTCGTGACTGGTCGGTCCCGCGGGTTTGTCGAGGTTGATGACACCGCAGCGCAGCAGTTCCTCAATCGGTCGATCCTCTGGCATTCCGCCACTTCGCGGGACGTATTGCGGATCGGTCGTGTCTCGCACTTTCACGAGGATGCCTGCGTCTGTGTCAGGATCCAACGGGTCCGCCCCAACATCATGCACCAACTCTCCTGATGTGTGCGTGGAGCTAGTCTTTGCCTTCAGCGTATCATCTGCCAAAAAAGATCACATCATTTTGTCTGGTTGCAACGTTCGCCAAAGTCCTTCTTCGAGCGTCTCTTCGTATAACCGAGAATTGTTTCAGCAACCTGTCTTCTATCATGTTTTGCACCGTCTCCTTCGAATATTTCAGTTTTGCGAACGTTGCCATGCACTATGCGAATTTGTGCTTATAAGATTATGCTCGACCGCTTCGACCAGTTCTCTTGCATGTATGAAATCAAAGAATCTCGGGCATCTATAGGAACTCCGGACACAACGATTATTAGATATCAAGCATCCAAATTGACTGGACATCGAGTATATTTGCGTTTCTTGTTGCGATATGTCTTGAAAAATAAAAACCACAGAGGGCGCGGAGGAACACGAGAGTTGAACGATATCTGTTGAGTGGAGCCCGATAGCTGCACCTCTCACTGCATTCGCGGGTTTGAGATTACTATGAACCCCCTCACAGAACCGAATGTTCCGACTTCCCCAGATCCGGCTCTTCAGAAGCACATCCTCTACAGGTTCAGGTTGTATAGCGAGTGATATATCTTCGGATTCGGTAGTGGATTAAATGGGATGAAACGGTGAAACTGAGCCCAGTTATAGCTTTTCCTCTGGCTGCGACGGTTAACCCATTTAAAGGCGAGTCTTACGACCTGATGGTAAAAGTTCTGAAATTACGAATGGGAAGTGAGATTTTTCGGTTCTGATGAACTTGTTTTGTGGAAAGGGTCGCAGCGTGCTTGATATTCCGGACGATCACATCTCATCGCGCACCCACGCAACAATCGCATCAGCGCACGCATCCGCATCCGCAAGATCGCTCCGCACCACGATCTCGGGATTGAGCGGCTCTTCATACGTAACATCCACACCCGGAACAGTCCCTCCCGCTCCTGCTTGCGCATAAATCCCGGTCGGTGCATACCCTGCATCCCTCTCTTGCTCCCGCGTGACACAGACGCCGAGCGGGCACTCGACATACACCTCCACAAAGTGCGGGATCAGTTCCCGCGCAAGATCACGATACTTCCGCCTGTTCGCAGTCGCATCGATCACGACGCAGATACCCGATTCCACGAGAAGGTACGCCATGTACGCAAGCGAGGCGTAGACGATCTCCCGTTCCTCGTCGGTGTACCGCGGATTGGGCGTAATCACCTTCCGCACCCGGTCAAGCTGGAGGTGCGTAAGCGCGACACTGGTTTTAAGCTTCTCGCAGACCTTCTTTGCAATCGTCGTCTTCCCGGAACCCGGAAGACCTGTGATCCAGATCGCCCACGCATCTCTCCGCCCTGTATCGTTCGCACCGTTCGCACCGTTCACATCATCTGTATTGTTCGCATCGTTCATCCGTACGCCACCGCCCATTTGAGAAACGCGCCCGTTGGAAACTCGTGGATCGTGGTTGCGACGATTACGCCGCTCCCGTGCTCCTTTGCGACCAGAACCGGCTTTCCGTTCCCGTTCAGCACAACATCGCAATCTGCCTCTGTGAAGTATCCGTCGCACTCGACACGCTCGCAATCGATGATGCACCGGCATCCGTGATCATTCACAACCGTAATATCGACAGGACCGTACTCTTCCCTGTATTTCAGCGTGAACGGGAGCCATGAGTACGTGTACTCGGGAACGAGCGCGCCATGCACGACGAGAACGCCGCCGCCCCTCACGAATCGATCGAAGAAGCTTTTGTTCGTCTTGATTCCGCCCAGAATCCCTGTGTACTGCGGATTCGCAAATCCTGTCGGGATGATCATGACTTTGGACTTTGGCAGGGGCATAAACGGCGCGCCGATCGCGCTTGCTGGCACGCGCTGGTAGGAGAGCCCATGTTCAACAAAGAGCTTCTCAAAGAGTACAGGTCCGTCCCAGATCAGTGTGGCGTCAAGCATCTCGTCCATCTTATTCTAGCAGAATGCTCCGCGCCGTACTTAACTCTAACCCGCGTCTTTGGAAGTTACGAGACAACCACAAACTATTTTAAACCGCCGCTTTCAGAAGTACTCAAATACCAGAGTTTCGGTAACGACAGATTACGAGGCACGAGGCAAAACATGACGAACATATTCATCTATCCGACAAACAGCCTGATCCTGTACGATCTGGTCGAACGCTTCGGCCACAAACCGCTTGCGATCATGCAGGAGATCAAGAAGAAAGTGACGACAGCAGGGATCGACTCACCGCCCCTGAACATCACGCCGGAGGACCCCAAGATCGGGCTCAAGTACGCGGCTGTCGAGGTTCCCGCTGGCGTTCGTGGGCGCATGTCGCTCCTTGACCCGCTGATCGAGGACGCGGAAGCAGCAATCCTTGTCGAGGACGCGCCGATCGGGTTCGGGTGCATGGGCTGTCAGCGGACGAGCGAACTCATCGGACTTCTGATACGCGCAAAGAGAATTCCGACCCTCGAGCTGGACTATCCGACATCGGACGATTCCGCAAAGGACTTTGTGTACCGGATATCCGAGTTCACGAAGGGGCTTGGAGCGACTGGTGAGGCTGAGGGTGCAAAGAATGCAGAGGTGGCTGAAGAATGAATGAAATTAAGATCGCGCAGATTTCCTGTGGTTCCGAGTACACTGGAGTCCAGAATGAGATCGAATCCGCGGCAGAGCGGGTCGGCGCAAAGATCATCTTCCCTGACATCGATCTCGAGGAAGTGGAGTCAGCGGAGGCGAAGTTTGGGCTGAGAGTGACAAGTCCTGACCTGAAACTGATGATCGCCCGCGCAATTTCGGTCGCTCTGGGGCACACCACCGCTGACGCTGTCTTCATCGGGACGTGCTTCCGGTGCGCAGAGGGCGCGATCGTTAGAAACGAGCTCCGCAGGTACATTCACGAGAAATCCGGGCTTCCTGTGATCAGCTACTCCTACACCGAACGTACCACAGCAGATACACTTCTTACGAGGATGGAGGCACTGACAACTGTGGCAAAGAGGCGCAGTCTGCTCGCGCGGGAGCATCAGACCGGACTCACCGTAGGAATCGACTCGGGATCGACGACGACAAAGGCTGTGGTCATGAGAGACGACGAGGTTCTCGGATTTGGCTGGGTCAGCTCCATAGATGTGCTGAAGAGTGCCGAGAAAGCGTTCTCCACCGCTCTTTCGGAATCCGGAGTCAAGAGAGAAGAGATTCAGGCGATGGGTGTCACAGGATACGGCAGATTCCTTCTCGGAAAGGAACTTAAGGCGGATCTGGTTCAGGAAGAGATCACAGTAAACTCGAAGGGCGCGGTCTACCTCGCAGACCGGCAGAAGGGTAGAGCGACCGTAATCGACGTCGGCGGGATGGATAACAAGGCGATATCGGTGCAGGACGGAATTCCCGGAATCTTCACGATGGGCGGGATCTGCGCGGGCGCATCAGGGCGTTTCCTTGAGATGACTGCAAAGCGCCTGGGAGTTGAGATAACCGAACTCGGCAAACTCGCGCTCGCAGGTGATGCGTCCGCAATCTCGATGAACAGTTACTGCATCGTCTTTGGGATTCAGAGCCTCGTAAACTCGCTCTCAAAAGGCGCACGCCACGAGGACGTTGCCGCGGCTGCGTGCCTCAGCGTAGCTGAGCAGGTCTATGAGCAGCAACTTCAGGAGGTCGAGGTGCGTGAGCCGATAATCATGGTCGGGGGAACGTCTTTGATCGAAGGGCTGCCGCACGCGATGCGTGAGCTCTTGCAGACCGATGTGATCGTGCCGCCGCACTCGCAGCTTATCGGTGCGGTTGGGTCAGCGCTACTCGCATCCGGCTTCATCGAGGAGTGACCGAGATGTTGGGCGTGGTAGATATTGGGTGTGATGGCTGCGACGGCTATTCCGGTGGTGATATGCCATGAAACCGCTTGAAGTATTCAAAGTCGAGTCTCCTGACACAACCGGTGCGGACGCGTACGAATCAGTGACACGGGACGTTCTCGCCGATCTGGAGCTGACCACGATTCTCGGGCGTCTGTGGATCTACATCGACCCGACCGAACCTGTATTCATCTTCTGCACGCTGATACGAACCGGTCTCCCCCCGATTCGTGTGAGGGATGTTGCAGACGTTGCAGTGGCATCGTCGGGCGCGAATCAGGTGGTTCTGGAGCTCTCGAACGAGGAGTACGTTCCACAGCTCCTGGGCACGATCAGAACCAGATACGGGCACGAGAACGTCTCGCAACCGGAAAGGAAGACGATGACGATCGAGGTAGAGGATGCTGCCAAAAAAGAGGTCGCGGAATCGCTTGCTGAAGTGGTGATCGCTGACCCGCGCAGGCAGATCGATGAGCGGCTCGCTGATGCACTGCTCAGGATAACGCCGGAAGGCTTCCGTGTGCGGCATCACGTATCTACCGGAGAAGAGATGCTCTTTGTCGCATCAGAGGACGCCATGCGGTCAGAGTGGATCAAAAAGGCGGAAGAGATGATGAATCAATTAAAGGCGCAGGAGGTGTAATATGCTGGAGCCAATCATGTACGAGGGCGGTGTCTTCAAACACAACCTTGTAATCGAATTAATCGAAGATCTCGGCGGTTACGTCCTTCAGACCAACTTCATGCAGACAGAGGTTATGATCCAGATGCTCTGCCCGCACGATGACATAGCGATGGTTGAGGATCTGGCGAAAGAACTCCGCGCCAAGCTCACGAGAGCACCCCTCACAGGAACCGACATCATCGTGATCGCGCCAACGCTTTCGTACCACCATCTTCCGCACCATTCATGTGATGTGGCAGAGTATATGCGGAGACAGGGTGCGAACACGACGTTGATCGGGCTTGCGCGGGGCGTCGGCAGGAGAGTTGCACAGATATCCGCAAGAGAGCGAGCACTCGCAAATGAGCATGATCTCGCGGTCTTTGCGCTCGGAAACTTCGAGGACTGTCTGGTAAACAAAAAATACGTGCTTTTCAAGGACATTGAGGTGCCATGCATCCTCACAGGGACGCCTGAATTAAGCGAGCCTCCTGCGTACGCAAGTGCTTATGTCGGAGGTCTCGGGCGGATCGCGCACAGGCTGAAGGGCGGAAGCGAACTGGATGCGCTGGATAAACTGGCAGAGGTCGCTGGCAGGTGCCTTGACGAGAAGAGGCTCGAGATCTCAAAGGATCCGCTTACGACCCATCCGGCACGTGTTATGAAGGAGCTAAAAGAGCAGATTCCGGCGATCGGAAAATGCCTCTCTCCTGCGCCGATCACGCTGCAACTCTCAGGCGCACGAATCAAACTGCCGTACTCCAAGTACAAAGAGGCGATTCTGGATATAACGTTTGAGGAGGGTACGACTCTCCGTGAGATTGCAAGAGTGCTGCCGTCCGGTGTAAAAGATTACCTGTTGATACGAATATTGCCGAAATCGGTGACCGGTTTTGTCATTTAGCGATCAGTGATCAGTGATTGTCCGGAAAGAGAGATCAGGAAATCAGGAGAGGCGCGAATGGACATCGAGAAGATTCAGAGGATCATGCAGCAGGATCCTGACGAGGTTGTGGATGACCTCATGGATGCGGTCGAGAAGTACTACGGCGAGGTTCCGTACATCCTGCAGTACCTGCGGGACACGCCGGAACTGCTGGTCCCGAAGATCCTCTACGACAGCGCAATCATACGAGAATTCAAGCGACTCGACCCGAAAACGGTTGAACTGATCTCAATCGGCGTATCCGCCGCGGTCAGGTGTGATCACTGCCTGCGAATGCACATCAAGATTGCAGAGAAGCTCGGAATCCCAAAGGAAGAGATATTCGACGCGATTCTTATCGCTGGCACGCTCTCAAATGCTACTGTTCTCGCTTATGCGACGCGGGTCATGGATTCGGTGGATGGGGTTAAGCGGGGGCATGATTGTGACTGCGGCTGTGATGTCTGCGATGTCGGAGGCGAGGGGTGCGGTGGCGGAGTTTAGTCGGGGAATGCAAGAAACAACACTTTTTAATCTGTAACTCCATATATTTTACATAATATGCAGATGTAGTTTTCCTGTACGGCATCGGATAGATGTGACACATTTTAAAGCAAGATGAAAGCGGCGTAGAACAGGGCGTATCTGGCTTCAGCTATCGCCTTCGTCCATATTACAATCGAAGCCATCAAACCCCCAATCATTCGGATATTATATGGTATTGATGCTGTCGTCGATGTATGCGCAGTTGTGCCGGATGAACCGCATGGTTGGATGAACCGCATGGTTAATTCATGATCAGGAACACATATCCTTACATTGCGGGTTTTAATCCACCCATACCCGTTTCCATACCAGAAGGGAGTTACCATGACCGAAATCATTGTATACACAACCAGCGCGTGCCCGAAGTGCAAGAAACTGAAAAGTTATCTGAAATCAGCAGCAATCGAGTACGGCGAGGCGGATATGTCAACGCCTGAATCGCTCACCGAACTGCGCGTAAACGGCGTCTTTACGATGATGGCGCCTGTTCTGCAGGTCGGTGAAACGTTCCTGACCCTTGACGAGATGTTTGACGGCGACATGATCAAAAAGGACGTAATCGACGATCTTGTGGGGCGAGTATCACCATGAGCCGACAGAAACGCTCGCATCCGCAGGAGACCGTCCAGAAGACGCTCGACTGGAAGAGCGTGCCGCGTATGCCGCGCGTCCGGACAACGGACGGGCATCTGATGGACTGGGACCGGGATGCGATCGTAGCCCAGCTCGTAAAGGAGACGAAGCTCTCAAGGGAGTTCTACGGAATCGATCCGATCACAGAGGGGGAAGCAAAAGACGTCGCAGTAGAGGTCGAGAAGCGGATCAAGAAGATCGGCATCACACATCTATCAGGACCGCTTGTGCGCGAGCTCACAAACGTAATTCTTCTCGAGCGCGGGCATCCTGAGTGGCGCAACATCGCAACAAGGGTAGGTACCCCTGTCTACGACGCGCACCAGATCGATGTTGGATCAGGCTTCGAGGCGAATGAGAATGCAAATTTGCAGGACAATGCAGAGACTTCGCACAAAAAGAAAGCCGATAAAATATCTAAAGAGCAGTATCTCCTCCTGCTGCCACCCAAACTTGCCGATTACCACCTGAACGGCGACATCCACATCCACGACCTCGAGTACTTCGGGACCCGCAGCTTCTGCATGGACTGGGATCTTCGGTACTTCTTCTACTACGGGCTGATGCCTGATGGCAGCGGCACAAAGTCGAGTGTGGCAGGCCCTGCAAAGAAGCCCGAGGTTGCGATTCTCCATGCAGTGAAGGCTCTCGGGAGTGCTCAGACGAACTTCGCTGGCGGCCAGGGGTTCTACAACTTCCTGACGTTTCTTGCGCCGTATCTCGAGGGAATGAGCTACGAGGAGATCGAACAGCTGATGCAGATGTTCGTATACGAGATGACGCAGATGATGGTCGCAAGAGGTGGACAGCTCGTCTTTTCGTCAGTCCAGTTAGCTCCGGGAGTTCCAAAGCTCTGGAAGGATAAACCGATCGTATACAAGGGAAAAATCTGGAATGGCGATTCCGATCAGGCACCGCTCCGCACTTATGGCGAGTTCGAGCAGGAGGTCAGGCTCTCGTTCAAGGCACTGATGAACGTGATGCTCGAAGGGGACTACTGGGGCAAGCCGTTCAACTTCCCGAAGCCCGAGATATCGATAGAACCCGATTTCATGGAGGAAGACAAGGAATTCAATAAAGAGAACCCCAATCTTCCCACGTATGCCGATTTATACGACCTCACATTTGAACTTTCTGCAAAATTCGGAGCTCCGTACTTTGATAACCAGATACCGGAGTATCGTGGGGCTGGAGAGGGGATAAGCTGCTATCAATGCTGTGCTTATAATTTCTCCTCAAATGCGGATACTGATTCCGATTTTGACGATAAACTGATCTTTGCAGACGGCAAGCACTTCTCGATGGGCGCGTGGCAGGTGATCTCAATAAACTGCCCGAGAGCCGCGTACCGTGCGAATCACGACGATCAGGCATTATTCGATGAGTTGAAACACCTGATGGACATCGCAGTAAAACTCTTCAAGATCAAGAGGGCGTGGATGCAGCAGATCATCGAGCGCGGGCGGATGCCGTTTGCGACCCAGCGCCCGAAGGATCCGATCACGGGAGAGTACGGTTGTCAGGCGGTCGATATTGAGGGGCTTGTCTATGAGGTCGGCGTCGTCGGCATCAACGAGATGGTACAGTACCACATCGGACACCAGATGCATGAATCGAAGGATGCGTGGAAGCTTGCAATAAGAGCGATGACTGAGATGGAGATCTACTCAAAACAACTCAGCGAAGAGCATGGTATGACGATAGCGCTTGCAAGAACGCCTGCCGAGACGACGACCGGGCGGTTCGCGGTATCAGACATCCTGCACCGCGAGTACTCGTTGTGCGCGAAGGAGGTGGTCAAGGGTGACATCGATAGTGCGCTTGCACACATCCACGAGACAAGAGACCTCCCGATCTACTACACAAACGGAACGCACGTCCCGCCGGGTGCAGACGTCTCGCTTACGGAGAGAATACAGCTTGAGCACGTCTTCTTCCCGATCGTTGACGGCGGAAACATCATGCACATCTTCCTTGGTGAGAGCATGCCCAATCCGCAAGGGCTCAGGGACTTTGCGATGCATATCGCAAAGAACACGCAGACCGGCTACTTCGCGTTCACGCGGGACATGACGATCTGTGTTGACTGCAACCATCTGGATTCAGGCCTCAAGGATGAGTGCTCAAACTGCGGATCAGCGAATGTGGAGCAGTTGTCACGGGTTACCGGGTATCTGCAGGCGGTATCCGGCTGGAACGCGGCAAAGAGGCAGGAACTTGAGGACCGGAAGCGGTATGGTGGTACGGATATGGTGTGATGCGGAGTTTGGTTCACAAATCGCTCGATCGCTACGCTGTGCGGAAGCAAAGACTTAAAATACCGTATGGTCATTTATATTAACGATGGGTTTGAGGATGGGGCTCGCAGCAATCGTGCTGGTCGCATGGTGCGCACCGGTGGCAGGCAATTGTTGTGTGGAGGATGCATGGATATGCTATGGAGTTTACGACATCAACGTGAGCCACCGTGCTGCAATCGACGATTACACTGTAAAACTGCGTGAAATTGAAAATGGAAGTGCGGTGCTTGTCCTGTACCAGAGAAATCAGTTTAAAGACATCTACACAATGTCAGAGAGCGATACCGAGATATACTTCAATCGGTTCCGGATAACGCTTCTGCGGCTCGAAGACGAGTCGGTGACGATCAAGGCATACAAGTACGGAAAGGAGCGGCTGTGGGGAAAAGAGGGCGCAGTTGAACTTGCGATCGGCGAGAACGCGTCCACAGGCGAGTATCTGATCAGTGTCATCGACTTTGAGAACGAATCCGTGAACTTGAGCATCTACAGGAATGACGCCCGCTCCACACACCCCATCAATCTCACTAATCTCACTCATCTTGCCTGCGACAAGTTCGATGTCAGGGATTCACACGTCTACGATGGGGAATTGAAGGTCTATCTCAGGTATCTGTGCGACGATTACTGCATAATCGAGACGTATCTCCCGATATCTCCTGATCTGGTCATAAACATCACAACAGACGACGTCTACCAGCCGGATCAGATGATCCACTGCCCGATAGGGTTCAAAAACTCCGGTCTTCCGGTGCGGGATTTTTATATCGAGGTGAAGGCAACAAACGGGCAGGAATTCTCCACGTACTATCCGGTGATCGATCAGGATGCTACTTTTGATGTGACGATCGATCCGCCTGCCCTGCCATACCAATCGAACCTCTCGATTGCGGTTGACGCTAGCGGCTATATCTGGAACGGAGATCGCTACTCGGTTAGCGGCAGAAGGAATGTTACGATAACACCTTACATCGTAGCCAGAAAGACGGTTGCGCCGGTCGAACTCACACTGCGTGAAACGGCATCGGTCACAATCACTGTCAAGAATCTCGGAGACGAGAATGTGGAGATACTGCTTGCGGACGCGCTCCCGCATGGCTTTGAGACCGACGTTGCTACTGAATGGACGTTTTCGCTTGCGCCGATGCAATCGCAGAACATTACGTACGAGATGTCGCCAGAAGAGGTCGGAAAATTCGAGATTCCGGTGTGCACGGCAGAGTACGGCGAAGAATCTGAATACTCAGTCTCCTCGTCTCCGGGCAACGAGAATGAGAATGAGAATAAGAATGAGACCGAGATAACAGTGCACGGGGCAGCGATTCTGGCGGTGAAGACGATTGAGGACACGCTCGATGAGCGAACCAAGAGGGTGATCGTCAGAATCGAGAACGTGGGCGATTCCGCTGCCGATGTGAACGCAACCGACGAGATTCCGCCGGGAATCGTCCTTATCAGCGGCGAGACCGAGTGGCAGGAGAGAATTCTCCCGAACGAGACCTGCAACCATTCATACATCATCCAGTTTGAGGATATGGTCATGCTCCCGCGGGCAGCGGTCTCTTTCGTGGACGATTATGGCAATCGCGGAACTGTGGAATCGAACACTGTGGGCAGCGGGACTGGAGCAGATGCAGGAGCAGAAGGCGGAATCGCACCGGAAGATTGTGCGCCCTCGCAGGCACAATCCGAAACGATGAACTGTGGTGGGCTAATCATCCTCCTGATAAGTATCTTTATATTGTTTACATGCATATTTTTAATGCCGACGATAGCAGGGTATCTGCTACTGCGCGAATCGGGGTGAGCGGACATGAACATGATAATCCTATCTGCAATATTGTATCTGGTTTATATTGCGCTGGTCTTCACACTCCTGATCAGGTTCTCATCATTTGTAGCAGCAATCGCGCTCCTTGCAATCCCAATACTCCTGACCCTGATCAGCCCGGAGCGATCCATCGCATTTCTTGCACATCAGCATCTGGCACTCGGAAACGGGATGCTGCCAGTGAACAACCTCCACATCCTGCTCTTCATCTGGTCGTCGCTGCTCGCAATCATTCTGTACACCGAGTTCATCACATGGTATCTCGGGCGGGGTGGCGGCGAAGGCGAAGGGTCTGCGTGATGCCCTTGCTTTTGGTCTCTGCGGGACCGTTGTTTGCGGTATAACAAACTATTGTCCCAACAACTTAATTTTTAGACAATTTTATAATCCAGCCCCAGCCGTCCCACCCTCGACTGAAGTCGGGGCATCCGATGCGCCTGTCGCACAAGCATCGCTGCCCCTCACAGACTGATCGCTCCTGCCGCAGCCTGCAGGATCATGAGCGCATCGAGCGAGGTGACGCGGTTATCGCCGCTGACATCGGCTGCGTCATTGTGTGCGCCGCTGGCTGCGATCTGAAGCGCGATTGCGGCGTCTGCTGGGGTGATCTGGTTGTCGTGGTTGAGGTCGCCTCTCCGCGGCAGGCTCGGACCGCCGTCATCCACGATCACACCATTCGCTGCGAGATCATCATCGCCGATACCGCCGTCTGTTAGCGTTATGACGATGATTCGATCCCCATCATCATCGCTGATCGGAATCTGATACCAGTGAGGCGTGGGGTCATCCGGTGTTGGTCCATACTTCCAGTATTCTGTTCCTGCTGGCACGTCGTGAGGGAACGCCAGCGGAATGTTGACGCTCTCTCCGCTGGAGAGTCCTGTGATGTTGAAACTGAAGAATCCATAGACCGGATTCAGGCTCTCTGGCACTTCCGGCATCTCATCAGGTGGGATTGCATCAATATTTCCAATTGTGCCCGCGCTGCTGTCAAGATAGACCGCGCCCCCGCCTGTGGCAGAATCAACAGGGGTCCCGGATGGCGTTTCTGAGAATGTGTATTCAGTAGAGTCTCCGCCAAGTATCTCACCAGTTTCCGCATCCTCATACCAGCAGTTCCACCGGTAAATTCCTGAATCGCCTCCAGTGAACTCGTAGATATTCCACAACCAGTCATTGGTGGTTGCATGCCAGACGTCGTCATAAAGCGGGACTTTTTTGTTTGAGAATAGCAGTTTATCGCTTCCCGGGACGAAGTCCGGTTTATCATAATATGCGTACCGACAAGTTCCGTCTGGCATGGTCATTGTGATGTATGTCTTCACAGTGTGGTTGGTGCTGGTGCTGGTTTTTATCCTGCCGTACAGGGTATCTCCCACTCTGAAACTGGTGGCCCTCTCTGTGGACACTCCCGCGGCTGTGGTTTTGTTGAAGTAGATATCGAGATCGATTGGGAGATCGGTTTCGACCACGTATGTTGGTTCGGATCCGATTGTCAGGTGTAACGGACTGGTCTGTGAGAAGTTGGCAGTTCCGAGGACGTCCACTGTGAATGTCTGCGGTGATTCTGGGAATATGACGCAGTTGGTGACCGCACCGGGGTCAGCAGTGTCGATGTACCACAACACCGTTACATTCTTTCCTGAATTGTTGAAGACTCGTTGGTAGATCGTTTTTCCGGGTTCTACGGATATGTCCTCGTTTTCTGTTTCGGATGGGGTTGTGTTGTGCAATGTGCTCAGAACGGTATCGATCACCTGAAGGGACTCTCTTGGTGTGATCGTTTCTTCGTCACCAACACATGTGACATTGTGCTCGCCTTTGAGACTGTAGATTATGGGCATCTCGATTTTGTTTGCAAACATCAGTGTCAACAGTCTGGAATAAGCACCAGTTGTAGTATCAGGCGGACCTATTTCAGTGAGCGGGAAAAACTCAGTAATCCAGATTGGCTTATCTCTATTTTCGTACTTTCGGATCACATCTTCGACTTTTTTGATATTCTCGTCAAATTCCGCATTTGGTTTTGCGTAATAATGGATGGCTACTTTGTCCATATAAAAATTATTATTCTTGTTGCCACCATTTTTTGTTATGTTGTCGTACATTGCATCAAAGTACATGGTGTTGAATTCTTGTCCATCATTGCCGCAGAGATCGCTTCCCATGCCAAGACCGGCACATAAGATCACTGCATCTTTGTTTGCGGATTTTGCTGCGTTGTAAGCAGGGATGAGTCTCTTCTCAACGTAATCCTTCGGAGAGATGTGATCATGATTTGGGTTTGTGGTTCTACCGTAATCTACCTCGTTGCCCACCTCAAAGTACCTGACAGGTTTTATCAGTCCGGGCATGTCATCTACCCCATCCCCGTCGTACCGCTCAACTATATGGTACACATAATCATAGTACTGGTCATAGGTTATCGTATCGGACGATGATATGTTATCATTATCCTGATTTAACAGCATCAATAATTCAGGAGAATCCTCGTCCTGATACAGTTTGACCAGATTGTCATATCCTGACTGGTATGTCATCACCCTGCCGCAGAACGTCTCCATATTGTAAGGGTAGTCCCAGTTTGCGTTGTCCCATTCTGATCCGGTCAGATCGCTGGTCTCGAGATCATACCACCATGCACCATCACGGATGATTCCAAAGTTTCTGATCTTCTCTTTGTATGCGGGGAAGTCCTCTGCCCATTTATACCAGTGGGTGTTGATGCCAAGCCGGGAGCTGGATATTTCAGGGGGAAGCCAGCGGATGCCTGTGAGTGGGTAGCGATCAACGCTGGTGCCGCCGGGGATGTCGTATGGGTCGTCGCCGATGCCGTCTCTGTTGGTGTCATTGCCTGTGTAGTCGCTCCAGTAGTTGCCTTCAGAGCCGGAGTCCCACTGGTTGGTGAAGTACTCGTCGTATGCGTTGTGATTAGTGTTGTTGATAAGGTTGTTGTGGTATATGATGTTGTTGTTTGAATAACGCAGACAGATGCCGCAATAGTTGTTCGAGTTCGCGATGTTGCTCGTTAGCATGTTATAGTCCGAAGAATATAGGTGGATACCATACCAGTTGTCCGATACGCTGACGTTATCTATCCATGAATTTCTGGTGTAAGCAAATAGCACGCCTTGTATGTTATCCGTTAATGCCATGTCCCTGACTGTGATGTTCGTGGAGTTCACGACTCCAACAAAGCCAGCATCGCCTGGAATCACCTTATCCTGCTGATCGACCCAGTAATAAATTGGTTTCCCATCCACCGTGTTGCTCGTGTCTATGTTCTGGGTGTAGTGGGAACGACCCCAGCCATCATCAACACCGAAGTTGTGCTTGTTTCCTGACATTGTATTGTTCAGTAAGTTGTTGCTCGAACCATCTATATAGATACCATAATAGTAATTGTCCGATGCAGTGTTACTCGTCAGCGTGTTGTTGCTTGAAGCTATGCAGATGCCATAGTGGTTCGAGTTTGCGGTGTTGTTCGTGAGCGTGTTGTTATTCGAATCCCATTTCAGGTAGATACCTTCGTCATTGTTCGATACGGTGTTATCCTGCAGCGTGTTGTTATTCGAACGCCCAAACAGGTAAATGCCCTCATTTCCATTGTTTGATGCGATGTTGTTCATAAGCGTGTTGTTATTTGAATAACGACCCAGGTATATACCATTTTTGTCGTTGTTTGAGGCGTTGTTGTTTATAAGCGTGTTATTGCTCGAATACTCCAAGTAGATACTAGAGTCGCGGTTGCTCGATGCAGTGTTGCTCGCAATCGTGTTATTGCTCGAACTAATCAGGTGGATGCCATAGTAGTTGTTCGATACACTGACATTCACTACATTTGAATTATTTGTGAAGACAAATAGTAACCCTTCGGAGTTCTTCGTTAATACCAAGTCCCTAACCGTCATGTTTGTAGAGTTTATAACCCCAATAAAGCCTGCATCGTCTGGAACCTGCTGATCTTGTCGATTGGTCCAATAATAGATTGGTTTTCCATCCACTTTGTTACTCGTGTCTATGTTCTGAATGTAGTGAGAAAAACCATCCCCCCGAATACCAAAGTTGTACTTGTTTCCAGCCATTGCGTTTTTCGTGAATGCGTTGTTGCCCGATTCCCATAGGCGAACACCATAGCCATACCAGTTCGAGTTCGCGGTATTATCCGTCAGTGTGTTGTTGCTTGAATCCTCTATGTAGATGCCATTCCAGCGGTTGTATGATGCGATGTTGTTCGTGAGTGTGTTGTTGCTTGAATCCTCTATATAGATGCCATAACAGCCGTTCGAGTTCGCGGTGTTGCCCGTCAATGTGTTGTCGCTCGAAGAACTCAAGCAGATGCCGCTGTAGTTGTCCGATACGTTGTTCTCTGAGATGTTACAGTGATCTACATTATAGAGATAAATCCCATCCGTCCAGTCATCTGTTGCCCCCGTCACCGTAAATCCTCTGATGTTCACATAACTAGCAGTCACGTTAAACACATGATCCCCCGCATCCGCCGCCCGCACCGTCACCACATCAGCACCATCGCCGATCAGTGTGATCCGCTTGTACACATCTACATTCTCGACATACGTCCCGGCATGCACGTAGATCGTATCCCCTGGGCTGGCTGCGTTTACCGTCGCCTGAATCGACTCGCTCGGATACACATCCCACTCAGCACCAGCACCCACACCCGCCGCCGCAAGCACCACCACGAGAGCCGCAGCCACCAGCAGCAGGCGGGTCATGCCACCTCCTCCTCGCGCATTTCGCCCCTATCTCGCATTATAGCAATCGGAACATCGAGATTCATATCATAGAACTTATCAGACAGTCTCATGCCCACGTCCAATCCATCCTTACGTTCATCGATCCCCTCAACATAAACGATCACATCAAGATCCTCGCCTTCATAAGGTCCGAAATATTCAATATCCTTAATCTTTTCAGCTCCAAATTCCTTTGAAACTTCATCCCTGATTATCTTTATAATTTCTTCTTTATCCATCTAAAATCCCTCCACAAGACTTCTACAGGTATCAACGATCCTGACAGCATCTGATATCGCATATCCACACATATCTTCCGCAACTTCTACGCCCAGATCGTAATCACACTTTATGCGCATCGATCTCCATTTATTCATCTGCTTGGCAAGCGTTTCATCTCCAAACTCCCTTACAAGCAGTTTTTTGAACCTGTCCACCAGCGGTCTATGCCTCGTGACATCAAGCTGCATCTGCAGATATACCGCAGACCTTGCAGCATGGTACATCGAATAATACGACTTGTGAATCACGGTTCGATTGCTTAAACCGGTTTTTAGAAGTTTCTCCGCGACAGAGAGGTTATCCTCTGCAAGCACCAATCTGGACTCTGCGATATCATTCATAAATCGTTTTATCGTGGTCAAATCCACTGCGTTATACTCGTTCAGATAAACGAGCAGCCCCCATTTATCCGGGGTCAGTTCCATCAACTTATTTTTCCGCATCATGAGAGTCACTTTCAGACGCTATTTGGGCTATCCATACAACCGATATTCACATAAGTATTTTCGTATCCGCCGTTCTTACGCCCGCACCGTCACCGCAGCCACACTCATGGGCATTCGTCCCCCGTGCACATAACTCATACCCCCTGCGCCGCAGGTCGCGTCCTCTAATCGGCGTGCCCTCGCCCGGATACACATTCCACTCAGCACAAGCGCCCGACACCACGCCCGCCGCAAGCACCGCCACGAGAGCCGCAGCCACCAGCGAGCCGGGCGGGTCATGCTGCCGCCTCCACCGTCCACACACCCTTACGATCCGCGCCGCCATCATCATCCACAACCCATGTCGTCGCACCCGCCGCCATGCCCGTGAGCAGCACCGCAAGCACGACAGCGCCAAGCATTGCTCGCAGAAAAGTACGAGACCCGATCATATAATCATATCCGTTCACAACAACCACGACCAGCGTGCCACTCATCCCACATCATAATCTTATAAATACCTTTCGGAATTACAACCATGCCCGCGCCAAAACCACACAACCATCCCGAACACAACCATCCCGAACACAACCATCCCGACCTCCGCGTCCATCATGCCAGCCTCCCGAAGCCCAGCCGCTCCACCTCCAAATGAATTTGGGGGTACCCATTTAACTCCTTTTTTATTGAATATAAAAAATAAAAACTCTCTGAATAATGGGCGTTCGATGAGGCTGGAATATGCCGTACCCGCGCGACTCATCTTATGCTGCATACTCGCGTTTCACCGAAAACCGAGATTATGGTTTGGAAGTTATCAAATTGTTCCGAAATTAAATTGTCGCGACAGTAGTTACCACCAGAAACCCAACCATCCCGAACAAGTAACCTTTCGCATACATCGTGTACGGCAGCAGCCGTCCGTACATCAACCTGTGGTACCCGTTACATGCACGTTTTAAGATGAGTACAAAGCCGCGATCACTGCGCTCGATTGTGAGCGGGAAGGTCGATGAATACGCAGGTCTGTCGGTCCTCGATCTGATCAGCGGCACATTATCAATCGTCCGTAAAACGCCTGCGAATGCTGTAAATTCCGAGTAGTACGTCTCAGACCACCCGGAACCGAGCACTCGCATGTGCACGTCATAATTTCCGATTTCATCGATCTTGATGCGGGTTTTTGATCCATTGAACGTCTGGTTGAAGATAACTTCCCCATTCTCCGTCGCTATCTTGAGATGGGATTGTGAGACGTCGCTGTCTGCGTAAATAAAGAAATCCGACTCGCTTCCAACCTCAAGATCCGCTATCTGGAATCGTTTGATCAAAGGCTTCCATTGCACATCGTACGACAGCGTTGCCGTGGTTCTGTTCACTGATATGAGCCGGATGTGATTTCTGCCGTGCTTCAGATCCGGAGTCCACGAATCGATCGCCCCATCCGATCCCGGCCCGGTCAGGGGGTACGTTACGTTGTTGATCACGACAACTGACCCGCGACCACTGCTGTAACCGCCTCCGCCTCCGCGCCCACTCACGCGCAGCGTACAGTCTTTGGGATCAATATCCCCCTCGATTACGAACGTCAGTTCCGACACGTTCCCCGATGACACAAGCGAGCATTCTGTCTGCGAGTAACCGAGATACCCGATGAGAACCACGATCCCTGCGCACACGCACAGTGCGATCAGGTTCTTTATTGCGACAACCCCTGCATCCGATGACATACCCACATTTATATCATCGCAAACCTATAAGTAGGTAGCCCCGTAGGGTAGCGGTCAATCCTGCAGGCCTTTGGAGCCTGTGACGACGGTTCAAATCCGCCCGGGGCTATTTGTAAGCGATACGGTTATATCGAGGTACCGTATAATATCGCGGAGTGACTGACATGCTATCTGTGAATGCGACCGCACTGGAAATTGTTTATGACATGATCGACTGGAGTGAGGAACTCAAGATCAAGGAGCACACACTCGAAAACGGGTCTACCGTACTCGATTGTGGCATCGATGTGATGGGAAGTTACGAGGCTGGACTCAGGCTCACTGAGGTGTGCATGGGCGGGCTCGGGACCGCGACGCTTGGCGTTCGCAGGATCGGCAACGTGCCCCTATCGTTCATCGACGTCGCAACAGACCACCCGTGCATAGCATCGCTCGGTGCGCAGACCGCGGGCTGGCAGATCTGTGTCGGTGAGTATGTTGCTATGGGTTCCGGACCGGCGCGTGCGCACGAACTGATGCAGAAGTCCAGAAGCGTCCTTGACAGGATATGCTATTACGACGATGCGAAATGCGCGGTGATTGTGCTCGAATCAAACAGGCTTCCTGACGATACGGCAACAGGGTTCATTGCGGATCGGTGCGGCGTCAAACCCGATGAGGTTTTCGCACTGGTTGCGCCAACATCATGTATAGTCGGTTCGGTTCAGGTCGCAGGACGCGTGATCGAGGCTGCGATCCGCAGGCTGGATGAACTCGGATTTGATACGAAGAAGATTCAACATGCGGCTGGAACCGCACCTATTGCTCCGGTCGTGCCTGATGAGATGCGCGCAATCGGCTCGACGAACGATAGTATCATCTACTACGGATCGGTTGTGCTGACAACAAGCGGCTTCGATGAGGAACTGTTTAAACAGGTGCCAGCCAGAACATCAAAGAGTTACGGCAAGCCGTTCTACAAGACGTACGAGGGTGCGGGATACGATTTTTCTGCAATCGGAACAGACATCTTTGCGCCGGCAGAGATAACCGTCAATGACCTTGATAGCGGAAAGACGTACCACACAGGGTATCTGAGCGAGGAAGTGATCCTCGAATCTTATAATATCAGTGGAATTTAATCTATTTGAGGAATTATCGTGTTTCCAACAAAGAAAGTTCAGAGTATGATCGGATCCAGGATACGGGTTGAGATGAAGGGTGACAACCACCTTCTTGAGGGTGTGCTTGAGAGCGTTGATGACTATCTGAATCTTCATCTGCTGGATACTGTGGAGATCGCTGACGAGGAGCGGCTGCGCTCTCTCGGCTCGGTCGTTCTTCGCGGCAACAACATCATCCTGATCGTCCCTGTTGAATAGGAGATGGCGTTTTATGGGTGAGATCGAGGAGCGTGTACTGGAACTCGTACGCCGTGCGAGGGGTGGCATTCTGCAGAGCCAGCTATGGAAGGAACTGGGGATAAACAGCAGACAGGGTGTGCGCATCGTACGCACGTTGCTGGATGAGGGGCTGGTTGAGCGCGAGTCGATCGTTGCTGCCGACGTCAGGGCATACAGGATCAAGTTCACAGGCGTAATCGAAGAGCATGTGTCGCTAACGGTTCCTGATTCAAGTAAGTATGAATTGCTGATCGCAGGAGGTGTCTTCGTCCCATGCGTCGGATGCATCGATGAATGCAAGCCACCCATATGCATCCGGCTGAACAAATGGATCAGGGGCTTGGACGCAGAATCATGAACTTAATGTTTTCGACTAATTTCTACATATTAGTGTCTGTAATTGTGTTATGGCTCGCATTCTGGATTGTGATGCTGATAGACTGTCTGAAACGATCCGAATATGAGTTTTACACCGAAATGTCGAATGCGAAGCGTTTATGGACGATACTACTCATCGTCGGAGTCCCGTGGTCTTCGATCATATACTTTGTCACTGTGAAGCGGAAGGATTGACCTGACCATTCAACGTACCTGCTCGCAGGCTCACCAGTCCACCCTCGCCAACCCGCAAACTCACCGCCCCTTCGCAAACGGCTCGTCCTGCGTGTAGTTCCATCCGAGATCAAGAGCGATCTTCGCCTTCGTAAGCTCACGCCCGAGATAGCCAGCGTGATCCAGTTGCGAGATCAGCCCCATATCGATCGCGGTCGTGAGAATCCGGCAGACGTCTGTTCCGACGATCGTAGCCTTCCTGTGGGTCACAACAATCACTCCACCCTCTGCCACACCACAATCGACCACCCCTTCTCCCCGACCCGCTCTTGAGATCTCGATGCGGAGGCATCCTGCCGGGTCAGGAGCCCATTTTGATTTTTGGTTCGCAAAAACAGATTTTTCAGGAACTTCCGCATCAGGAAGGTACCGTTTCTCCTTTAAGATGAGAAGATCGATTCCAAGATCCTTCGGCGAGCTGCGCCGCTCTTTTGCGAGCACCATCATCTGTGAGGCGGTAGCAAGTTCTGCGATGCTCCCACGCGCCTTGTCGCTGTGCTCCGGCGTAAACAGTATGTTGGCACCGAGTTCGGACGCGATTCCCGCAAGAAGAGCGTTCACGCCGACCGAATCGGCATCGATCAGTTCTGTGACGTTGCCGACGCCAAAGAAGAGCGGGGTCGTTTCATCTCGTTTCCGGAAATCTCCGTACCTGCGGATCGATTCAACGATTCCGTGTCCGACAGGATCGAGAACCGGGTCAGCAATGAGTCTCTTTATGCCGAGGCTTCTTGCGTACTCGATGTTTCGGAAGAGTGAATCACGATCCGGGTCACAATCCGGGGCAT
>Ga0190315_1000285_pt1 | contig 29132 bp, 23 predicted proteins | sample 48701101_MG_FD_161673 | JGI IMG/M metagenome (GOLD analysis project Ga0190315, IMG submission 161673) | Hydrothermal vent sediment bacterial communities from Southern Trench, Guaymas Basin, Mexico - 4870-11-0-1_MG | ecosystem: Environmental > Aquatic > Marine > Hydrothermal vents > Sediment ...
AGCCAGGGTTTCCCGTACTGCAAAAGCCGGGAAAACTGCGGGACTTCCGCAAGTCGCTCCAAGGGATGATTACCCGATAATCCGTTACAATCAGCATATGATGCGGAGCTAACTCAATAGTCATATTTATTTACCAAATTAGACCCGTGTTTGTATAATATCCCGGATTGCGTCCTGTTGATCGAGATAGCATGGCATGTTAGGTTAACTCAGTCTCGAAGTAAATATTCGGTGAACCCGTGGTCCGCTGTGGAAGTTGCCATCCGTGCCCTGCCGCAGGAGCGGTTTGCCTTTTGCAGGGTTTCGATCGCGGGCCGGATTGCACTGCCTCTCCGGTCTGCAATGAGTGAGCTTTGAAACCCGGAAAAAGGTAACCGCTCCAAGGCAGGATATAACGGGTTCACCGAATATTTACGTCTCGAAGTGAAGATATATCCGTTGTGAAGGAGCCTGTTTTATGGAATATGAGGCGGTAATAGGCCTTGAGGTCCATGTTCAGCTGCAGACTGAAACGAAGATTTTCTGCCCTTGCTCAACTACGTTTGGTGCCAAGCCCAATACGCATTCATGCCCGGTGTGTGTGGGTATGCCCGGAGTTCTGCCCGTACTTAACAGGAAAGCGGTGGAATTTGCCATGAAAATGGCGCTGGCTACTAATTGCAGAATAGCCCCTCTCAGTATTTTTGCGAGAAAGCACTATTTTTATCCTGATCTGCCCAAGGGCTATCAAATTTCTCAATATGAGCTGCCTCTGGCTGAGAGCGGTTGGGTCGAAATCACTATAAACGGACAGGCCAAAAGGATCGGCATTACACGCATCCACCTGGAAGAGGATGCCGGCAAATTGATACATGATGAAAACAGTCCTGTCAGCTATGTGGATTTCAATCGGACAGGTGTGCCTTTGATTGAAATCGTGAGTGAGCCTGATATCCGGAGTCCTGAAGAGGCTGCTTTATATCTCAGGAAAATCAGACAGCACGTCCGTTACCTGGAGATCAGCGACGGAAATATGGAAGAGGGCAGTCTGCGCTGTGATGCCAATATCTCCCTGAGACCCAGAGGCCGGAAAGACCTTGGCGTCAAGGCAGAGCTCAAGAATATGAATTCTTTCCGTCATGTGCAGAAGGCTTTGGAGTTTGAGATAAGACGCCAGACAGCTATCTTGCTTGACGGTCATGAGATAGTACAGGAGACCCGTCTTTGGGATGCGGCCAAGAGTATTACGGTCCCGATGAGAGGTAAAGAAGAGGCCCACGATTATCGATATTTTCCTGATCCGGATCTGGTTCCGGTCGAGATTGATAATGACTGGATAGCCGAAATAAAGGCGGAAATGCCTGAGCTGCCTGATGCAAAATGCACTCGCTTCAAGGAGCAATACGATCTTTCAGACTATAACGCAGGAACCCTCACAACCTCAAAGTCCCTGGCTGATTACTTCGAAGAATGTGTGGCCCTGTTTCCCGCCCCAAACATTGTCAGCAACTGGATAATGGTTGAATTGCTCCATCTTCTGAAACAGGATGAGCGGGAAATAGACGATTGCCCGATATCTCCCGCCGGCCTGGCAGAGTTGCTCAAGCTGATAGATGAAGGCACTATCAGCGGCAAGATGGCAAAAGACATCCTTGAGCAGGCATATGATTCAAAAAAGAGTCCCAAAAGGATCGTGGAAGAACAGGGACTTGCCCAGGTAAGTGATGAATCCACACTTGGTGCTGTGGTTGATAAAGTAGTGGAGGCCCACCCAAAAGAGGTGAAAAAATACAAGTCCGGCAAGACAAAGATCCTGGGTTTTTTAGTTGGACAGGTTATGAAGGCGACAAAGGGGCAGGCCAATCCCAAAAAGGTAAACGAGTTGTTGCAAAAGGCCCTGGGCTTATGAAAGACATTGCTGCCGGAGACAACGACTCGCCATTAACCCTGCTCCAGAGAGAAGGCAATACATCTATAGTGCCGCTCCATTGGGAAAACCATGTTCTTTATTTATTGGACCAAAGGTTATTACCCCATGAGGAGACCTGGCTTGAGTACAGATCTGGAAGAGATGTTGCTCAGGCTATAGAAGATATGGTGGTAAGGGGAGCACCGGCCATAGGGATTGCCGCCGCTTTTGGCATGGTTTTGGACGCTTACTGGCTCAAGGACGAAGAATACAGGGACAACTTTGTGGAGAAATTGCTGGAGGAAGCGGCTTTCATGCTTCAGGCCCGGCCTACGGCAGTAAACTTGAAGTGGGCAATAGAAAAGCTTACAGGGCTTGCGCGCAGGCATTCCGGGTTGAATCCGGACGATCTCGCAGCCATTTTGGAAAAGGAGGCCATTTCTATTTGGACAGAAGACATAAAGGCAAACCTGGCCATAGGATTTTATGGTCAGGCCCTTTTACCGGAAACCGGCGGCGTACTCACTCACTGTAACGCAGGCGGCCTTGCTACCGGTGGATATGGAACCGCCCTTGGAGTTATCAGGGCCGCTCTTTCTGAGGGAAAGGAGATCGATGTTATTGCCGGTGAGACCCGCCCCTGGCTCCAGGGTGCCAGGCTTACCGCCTGGGAGCTTATCAAGGACGGGATAGCGGTTACCCTGATTGTGGACGGGGCAGCGGGTCTTTTGATGCAAAAGGGGCAGGTCAAGGCAGTGGTGGTCGGGGCCGATCGCATTACAGCAAACGGTGATGTTGCCAACAAGATCGGGACCTACACTATAGCTGAGCTTGCCAGGGCCAATCACATTCCTTTTTATGTGGCTGCCCCTGTCTCCACTATTGACCCTGTCACCCCGTCCGGAGATCAGATCCCCATAGAAGAGCGTATATCCCTGGAAATCACCACTTTTGCCGGAAAGGAGATCGCTCCTTTGGGTGTAAAGGTTCGCAATCCAGTCTTTGATATTACTCCTCACCATCTCGTAACTGCGATAATCACCGAGTTGGGTGTGCTCACCCCGCCATATGGTCCTGCAATTTATGCCTGTTTCTCTTGATAATTTTATCCGGTTGGTTGCAAACGTCTTTGATTCATTCACTGCTGCCCTGTTTATCCGCAGTGACCAGGGAGATGATCTCCGTCTGGTGGCATGGGAGAGTCTCAGCCCCTATATAGTGCCCGGATGCAATATCGGGATCGGCCAGGGACTTATAGGCTGGGTTGCACGGGAGGGAAAGAGGCTGCATGCGACCTGTTTTGATAGAGATACCAGGACTCTTGGCATTTACAGCAGAGACATTGATATAAAGGCATTTCTCGCAGCCCCCTTGCCAGGCGGTGCAGGGGTCCTGATGGTCGACAGCAAAAATCGCTATTCTTTTCCTGAAAAGAAACAGCGCATTTTAGAAGACTGTGCAATAGTTGCTTCTGATTTATGGTCTTCATGGAAAAGCTCCCGTGAACTCAGGTTCTATGGTCGCTGGAACAAATGGCGCCGCGGCCTTTCAGGGGAAATAGAGCATCTGTTAGCAAGCCTGAAAGAATTGTTGGGGCTTAAGTGCGGTCTTGTAGCCTTTCATGAAAGGGGCGATAATATCTTCATAATAAAGGCCACCATCGGACTGCCTCAAAAAGTTCGTCTGGAAGGTGAGAGTTTTGACATGAGAAAAGGCCTTGTCGGCTGGCTTCTGAGATACAAAAAGCACTTGATTCTCAGCCGTTATGGAGCGGATAAACATAAGTCTTATTTTTTATGGCCTGGTGAGCCCTTTGACAGAGGTCCGGTGGCAATAGGGCTTTTTCAGCCAATCAAAGCAGGTGCATTGGTATGGATTCTTACTGGAGACACGGACTTGTCAGGGTGGCCGGAAGGTCTTGCCGAACTCTTGGTTTTTTCTCTTGATCGAGTCATTAATGATTACACTGCAAAAATTCCTGAAATATGATTCCGCTCAAAATGCTTCAGATGCAAGGCGCGAGATTTCCGGGGAATGAGGCGTACTCAACGTACGTCGCAGTGACGAGGAAATCGAAGCAACGCAGCAGATGGGGCATTTTCAGCGGAATCATTAATGATTGGAAATGCCATGGCACTCAAATACCTTAAAAACATGATAAAACAGGATCTGGCCATGGATTTGGGCACTGCCAACACCCTTATTTATGTTCAGAGAGAGGGAGTGGTCCTGAATGAACCTACTGTAATTGCGTGTTCAGGTGACGGTCTTGTAATTGAGGTAGGGCTTGCTGCAAAAAGGTATCTTGGCCGGACTCCCAAGGGTATTACGGCTGTGCGTCCCATGAAGGACGGAATTATAGAAGATTTTGATGCCATAAGTCAGTTGATCAGGGTCTTTTTGAGCCGTGCACAAGAACGAAAGGGGATCTTCTCCCCGAGGGTAGTAGTTTGTGTCCCTTCTAACATCACCCAGGTGGAAAAACGGGCCGTACTTGAAGCGGCTCAGGAGGCCGGGGCCAAGAAGATATTTCTACTGGAAGAGACCATGGCTGCTGCCATAGGCGCAGGTCTCCCTGTCTATGGAGAACAGCCGCAGATGATACTGGATATAGGTGGTGGCACAACCGAAGTGGCGGTAATAGCTAATGGGTCGTATTTACACTGCGAGACTTTACGGGTGGCAGGGGATGAATTTGACGAGGCCATCGGACGATGGCTGACCGAAGAACGTGGTCTGGTGGTGGGACCCACAACCGCGGAGACTATAAAATGGGAAATAGGATCGGTCTGGGATGATAAAAACGGACTGGATCCGGAGTATAATGTAAGTGGAAAGCATTTTCTGCAAGGCATACCGGTAACGGCTGTAATTACCTCCCGGGAACTGATGCCTGCCATGGAGAAACCGCTACATGCCATTTCCAAGATGGTGGAGGATGTGTTTGACGTTATGTCTCCGGACATCAGGGCCTCGATAAAAGCCAATGGAATAACATTGACAGGAGGCGGGGCTTTGCTGAGAGGCATTATTCAATTCTTGGGCTCGAGGACCGGCCTCATGTTTAATCTTGCAAGTGATCCGCTGACAACTGTGGTCAAGGGTGCCGGGCGGACGATCGAGAACTTTAAGGATTACGAAAAGGTCTTTATCAATTAGAGGCGATATTTTATTCTTTTTTTGTTTCCTCCTGAAATATCACTCTGTTACCTCCTGCCCTTTTTGCGATATACATCGAACTATCAGCTTTGTATATTAATTCGTTGATATCCTCGCGCAATCCCTTGTTTGTTCTCCTGAAGCGTGAGATGCCCAAGCTGAGCGAAGTCTTACCTATGTCCTGTTCATTCAGGTAATTGCGCCGTATACGTTCTGCTATCTGTTTTACCTGCTCTGTACTGGCATGCGGAATCATTACGGCGAATTCATCTCCTCCATAGCGAAATGGGATATCAACATTACTCCTGACGGAATCGTTCAGCACACCGGCAAGGCGCCGGAGCACTTCGTCTCCTGCCTGATGCCCCAAGGTATCATTCAACTCCTTGAAATTGTCCAGATCTAACATGATCAGGAAGAGAGGATAGTTTTGGCGGGTAGCCCTCTGGGCTTCCTTTTCAAGCTTTATGTCGAGAAAGCGTCTGTTGTAAAGGTCTGTAAGGATATCTCTTATGGAAAGTCGTTTCAGCAAGGCCCTGTATCCACGTTCCCTGATTATCCTGTCGAGCTTGGCCTTTAACTCGTCCAGATTAAAGGGCTTTCGAATGAAGTCACTTGCTCCGGCCCTGATGACGTCTGAGTAATTGAAGTCACGACTATATCCTGTTATTGCTATTATGTCGATTTCAGGCCAGAGTTTTTTAGTTTCCCGGATAAGCTCCATTCCATCCATTCTGGGCATAAGGAGATCGGTGATTACGATGGTTATCAAGTGCTGCTCCAGCAATGACATAGCCTCCAGGCCGTCACCGGCTAAATAATATTGGTACCCTAAACGGGAAAAGAATTCAGACAATAAATCCAAGATAAAAGGATCGTCGTCAACAATCAGGAGTTGCTGAAGTTCTTGTGGCAGGTCTTTTGGGGTAAAATATGTTTGGCTTTCAGGTAATTCTGATTTTTCTGACAATGTATCCTCCAAGGCAGGAAGGGCCTGCAAAGTAATTATTCAGAATTCCCTGAAAGCATCAACTCAATCTCTCTTTTCCGCTTGATTTCGCTAAATTTCTGCGAACAGAAGACTTGAGATCATCTAAATTGAAGGACTTGACTATATAGTCATCCGAGGCCCATGATGCCAGATCCTGCTTGTACTCAGGATAGGCTGAACTCAGAACGACAGGCACCCTGGGCTTTTTCTGCTTCATTTGACGCAGTACCTCTATACCGTCCATACCAGGCATATTGATGTCCAGTATGACAAGATCCGGCTCCAGGGCATCAAAGGCCTTAAGGGCCTCTTCTCCGCTCATCGCAGAGTGTACTTCGTAGCCTTCCTCTTCCAGCTCTTCCTTGTAAAGGAGATGAATACTCTCTTCGTCATCAACTACGAGTATTTTTTCTTTATTCATAGATCACCTTCTTGGCTGTTTACTTATTGACTATCCAGTAACGGTCTATTCGGGCAACATTACCTCATTAATCTAAATTGATTTCTCTGAGAAACTGAGCGGATTCTTCAGGCGGGGTAGGATTGATATAAAATCCGGTACCCCACTCAAACCCTGCTACCGTGGTTACCTTGGGCATTATTTCTATATGCCAGTGATAGTGTTCCAGAAAAGGACTGCGTAGCGGAGCCGTATGCAACATATAGTTGTAAGGGACGCCGGGAAGGGCCTTGTCGAGTCGCCGCATTGTCTCCAGAAAGAGTTCTGTCAAGGAGCGAAATTGATTATCGTCCATGGAAACGTAAGAAGATTGGTGTTTCTTGGGCATCAGCCACATCTCAAAAGGTGAACGGGGTGCAAAGGGGCAGATCGTGATAAAATCATTATTTTCACATGCTATTCTTATGTCTTGTGATTTTTCCTGACGGATGATGTCACAAAAGATGCAGCGTTCCTTATATTCGTAATAGTGCAAACTGCTCTGGATTTCTTCCTGTATCCTGTGAGGTACGATAGGAAGAGCAATAAGCTGGGAATGTGAATGTTCCAGAGAAGCACCTGCGGCCCGGCCGAAATTCTTGAAGACTATTATATAGCGAAAACGGGAATCCTTCGCCAAATCTACTATGCGGTCCCTATAGGCCCAAAAGCTCTGGATAAGCTGCTCATGAGACATCATGGGCATGGTCTCGTCGTGCCTGGGGGTATCTATTATGACTTCATGGGCACCAATGCCGTTCATCTTATCGTAAATACCTTCGCCCCGTTTGTCCAGATCTCCTTCTATAACCAGTGCCGGGAATTTGTTCGGAACTACCCTGAGGGTCCAGCCGGGTCCATTGGGTGAATGGCCCGGGCGTCCATAGGACAGGACTTCCGGCGGAGTGGTGTGTTCATTCCCGGGACATAAAGGACAAAACCCGCCCTTGGTCCTGTCTTTTTCTATGACAAAGTCGTAAGGGCGTTTCCCTCTTTCCTTGGCAATAATAACCCATCGGCCTATGATTGTATCTCTTCGTAGTTCGGGCATTTAGAATCCCTCAAATCAGCCAGAGCCTGCGTTCAAAGTCCTCATCAGGTGCATGGAGCACTATATAGCCCTCCCGAGGCCATCTATCCAGTACCAATTCATTTTTTTCTGTCTCAACAAAAAAAGTTAATTTATCTTTGGGGTTGGATCCCAGGAGTGCAAAAGGTATTGCCACTTCCGCCACCTCATTTACGGCACACTTTACACCTGTTTCGTTGGTATCGAAGGCCCTCCCATTTTTTAAAAGCCTGAATCTTTTATTAAGGGCACTGGCAGATCGGCCGGGAATCAGTTCGATAGTTATTGTAGCCTTGGATGAGACGATTATCCTGAGGACGAGACCCGGATCCCATGCATCAAAGCCCTTATCTCTGGGATCTATCCTCAGGTAGAGCCGTTCAAGGTCAAATCCATAGGCAATCTCTGCCAGAGAGCTCTCCCCGGAGTGCATAGCTCCCCCCTGGCCTCCCAAGGTCAGTGATCCCGCACCCCTCCATTCCCAATAATAGCTCAAATGCCCATCAATTACGGGATGTATAAAACAAGTTGGTTCAACAGCAGGTATCACCGGACTTGGAGTCCTTATCGGGCTCAGCAGTTCATCAGGAACTGTCATATTAAGACCCTTATAGACCTTTTTGAGATGGGCCCGGAAGAGGTGGTCAAATCCATAGGCATAATCAGTCTCAAATTTGTCTCCATACCACCAGAACCAGTCACTGCCTTCAGCGGCAAAAACGGATTCCATGGCCATATTCAAGGCCTCTTCAGTTATGTTTCCCCGTTTTTTGGCATCGTCGATAGCATTTCTCGCACGACCAAGGGTTTCCCATGCACGGTTTTCTTCCTCACCACCTATCCAGATGCCGAAATCATGGTTTATCCAAGAGCCTGTATACAGCCCTGACAGGGTACTCGTCGGTGGATTATTTTCCAGATATTGACCAATGGTCACGAGTTCAAGCATTGGTTCCGTGATAATTGCATCATATAGGCCTGTCAAGAAGGATTCCCCACCGTCCCGATAATACTCCCAGGGATTTTCTCCATCCAGAATTATGGCAACAAAAGGGGAACGATCCATTTTCTGAAGGCCGATGCAGATCTCTTTCAGCCTTGAGACAAAATCATTTATTGCATACTGAGCGGGGTTTTTCTGGTAAACGAAACCTATCAGATCCGAAAGCTTATGGTGCCGAAAGACCATGTCTGTGCGGCTGCCGCTTATTTCCACTTTATAAGGCTGAAACAGGCTATGAGGTTCGGTTTTTTCAAGTGAATTGTACAGGATGGCTTCGTCTGTTGCCGTCCAGGAAAACCCGGCTTCTTCTATGAGAGGGATAAGCTCAGGGGCAACGGAACCTTCCGATGGCCAGAGTCCTGCAGGGGTTTTCCCTAAGACCTCTCTGCAATAGCGCCTGCCTTTATCCAGTTGTGCCCTGGCATCTTCCGGATATGTAAATCGCAGAGGGAGTCCGGTCTCCGGTCTGGGCCTTCTCCCGAGATCCGTATCGATAAGCAGGGGAAGAATGGGATGATAGAATGGGCTGGTACTGATCTCTATCTGTCCTTCGATCCATTTTGAACTATAACGGGGAATGAGCCCTTTCATGAGTTCAAGATGGAAGTCAAGGAGATCCATCTTTTCTTCTTCGCTGAACAACCGTCCTTTCTGAAAAAGAGAACTTATCAAGGGGTGATTTCTTGAGGAAAAACCTATCCAGGCGAGATTAAACCAGACCTGAAGGTCTAAATAGTCCTGAGTCGAAAATTTTTTTCTCACTTGGGAGGCAAAAGATGGACCAAAGTCCCTTCCGCGCAACTCCAGCAGCTGCAGGTATCTCTTGTTGGGTTCCACCATAGTAGGCCATTGACAGCTGAAAAAATGTGTCAGGATGAACTCCTGATCTGAAGGGGAGAGGTCGGCGGCGGGACGGCGGCTCAATTCCATGAAATCGTCGGTTTTGCCCTGTAAGTAATACTGGATTTGCAGAAGAAGAGATGGAACAAGGTTAAAAGTTACTTTTGCCTCAGGCCTGGAGTCCAGACATGCTATCATGTCAGAGTATGACTTGACGGCATGGAGCCTGACCCAGGGCATCGCAAAGCAATCCCTTGTCGGGTCAAGATACAGGGGCTGATGCATGTGCCAAAGGAAAGCAATATTTAATTGCAGCATTATAGGCCTCTGGCCTTCTCCTCCCTTTCCTGCCTGGACTTGCACTCAATGCAACGGGTTGTGACAGGTCTGGCCTTTAGTCGCTCAGCCCCTATCTCTCTGCCACAATCTTCACAAATGCCATAAGTCCCTTCTTCGATCCTGTCCAGGGCGTTATTGATCTTTTTTATGAGTTTTCTCTCTCTGTCTCTGATACGCAGCTCAAAACTACGATTGGACTCTACGGATGCCCGATCTGTTGGATCAGGAAAGCGGTCATTCATGTCGGTCATCTCTTCCAGTGTCTTGTCCGCTTCTCCCAAAAGATCATCGAGTTTTTTCTGGAGTAGGCTGCGAAAATATTCCAGTTGGGCCTGTTCCATTGCTATTATTCTCCTTAGAATTTTCTCTTCCAGGTCCCGCTCTTTCCGCCGGTCTTATATTCCAATCGCACTTTTTCAATAGTTATATTCTTCTCTGCAGACTTGCACATATCGTAAATGGTCAGAGCAGCAACCGAAACCGCTGTTAGTGCTTCCATTTCTACGCCGGTAGCGCCTTTTGCCTTTGCCCGCGCCAAAATCTCTATGGCATTTTTCTCTGAATCGGGAGTAAAGTCGATCTCTACTTGTTGCAGATTCAGAGGATGACAAAGGGGAATCAGGGTCTGCACCTTTTTGGCAGCCATGATTCCTGCTATCCTGGCCACGGCCAGAACATCGCCTTTAGAAATCTTACTCTCAATAAGAAGATTAAGGGCATCAGGTCCTATTATTATCCGTCCCGAAGCAACCGCTTCCCTTTGGGTCAAAGGTTTTGGACTTACGTCCACCATATGGGCTTGACCCTTCCTGTTCAGGTGAGAAAGAGAATCCTTCATCAAGACGTCTTCTCCTGACCGGGGTGTCCATGTACTTCGGACCGCCTAAACAGTTTACGAAAGAAGCCTCCTCCTTTTTTTTCTTTTTCGATATCTGCGAATTCCCGAAGCAGGGCACATTGACGTTCCGTTAAGCTGGTTGGTGTTACAACAGCAACTTCCACTATCTGATCCCCGGCCCCAAATCCTCTAAGATCAGGAACGCCAAGTCCTTTCAGCCTGAAGTGTTCTCCTGTCTGGGTCCCTGCTGGAATTTTTAAGTTGCGGGGTCCATCCAGGGTGGATACTTCAATTTCGTCTCCCAGGGCCGCCTGGACAATAGAAATGGGGAGGCGGAGATATATGTCATTGCCGCGACGTTCGAAAAGGTCGTGGGGTTTTACGTGTATTACTACGTAGAGATCCCCCCTTGGCCCATTCCTGAGACCGGCTTCACCCTCCCTCCTGAGGCGCAGTCTTGAGCCTGTATCTACACCTGCGGGAATACGCACCTTCACCTTGTGCCTCTCCCGGACCCTGCCTTTGCCTTGGCAGGTCTTGCAAGGATTTGTGATAATTGTTCCGCTTCCGGAACAGTGAGGACAGGTAGAGGAGATCCTGAAGAAGCCTTCCGACCTTATTATTTGACCCCTTCCATGGCAAGTGGGACAGGTAGCAGGATGGCTTCCTGGGGCCATGCCCGTTCCATGGCAGATGGAACAGGACTCAAGACGAACGATCTCGATTTCAGTCTCCGCACCCCTGGCAGCATCTTCAAAGGAAATATCAAGGTCGTATCTAAGATCTGCTCCTGCCTCCGGCCCCATATATGCATCTTGTCTCCGGTGAGCAGCAGAGAAACCAAACAGATCTTCAAACAGGTCGCCAAAGGTGCTGAATATGTCTTGGTGCCCTGAAAAACCCCTGAAGCCTGTCCCGGCTATTCCTTCGTGGCCGTAAAGGTCATAAGTTTGCCTTTTTTGGGGGTCTCTGAGCACTTCGTAGGCCTCCGCCGCCTCTTTGAAACGTTCCTCTGCCTTTTTATCACCCTGATTTTTATCAGGATGGTATTTTAGAGCCAGCTTCCGGTAGGCCCTTTTCAGTTCTTCAGATGAGCAGTCCCTGGAGACCCCCAAAATCTCGTAGTAGTCTCTTTTCATAGCAAGTGCAGCGCCTTAAAGGACTTTGAACCTTCGTTGTAAATATTCACCCTCTGCCTGCCAGGGATTGAACGATCAATTTGTCTGGTTGATATCTGTCTGCAAGGCCTGGAAAATTCGTTGTTCCTCTGCCTCCCGGGCCAATTCCTCCAGGTTTTCAAATTTTACTTTACCTTGAGCAATTTCCCTCAATGCCAGAACTATTTCCCTGTTTTTGCATTTGACCAGGGGCCGGGCCCCCTTGCGCAATTGCTTCACCCTCTCGATCGCAAGATGAACCAATGCAAAACGGCTAGGTACATTTTCCAGGCAATCTTCTACTGTTATTCTCGCCATTGTATATTCTCCAGTAAAAAAACAACATAACACTAATCACCAGATATTGCTTCACATTTCAATTCAACCTAAATTGAGCGATCATCTGTTAGCCGTCAGGGTTTAGCTTTTGTCAGAATTCAACCTCTTGCCCTTTTGGAATATCCGGGTGGCCTATTCCAGAGATGACCCGACGGCTGCCTTGCATTAGAACAAGATATGGCATTTTGCAAGTGCCTTTTAGAAATTTATTATTATAATATCAGTTTTAGTTGGCGCAATCCTTATTCGATTACAGAGTGACCATTCACACTCTCTGGCAGATGGGAAGTGGGCGATTATCGACACGGCTATCATAATAGACCCGGCATGAAGGACCTGCTTGCAGGCATTTTTTCATGTCTCCTCATTTTGGCAACGTCTGTCAACGGGCAGGATTTGGCGGGAATTCCTGAAAATAACCTGCCACAGGCCAAGATTCAGGTATCTCATGAAGCGGTTTCTCCTTCATGGCAGTTGGTTTGGAACGAAGCCAGGGAAATGGTGAAAAAAAATGAATTGGATGGTGCTATAGCTCTTTACAGGAAATTGATAAAAGATCGCCAAGGTCTGATAGAGGCCAGATTTGAATTGGCTTTGGTCTTAATGCGGTCTGATAAAGAAAATCAAGCCATACTGGAGCTTGAACATGTCGTAGAGGCCAGACCTCATGACATCCAGGCATTGTTCATTCTTGCAGAACTTCTGAGCCGTTCAGGTCAGTGTGATAAAGCCATAACCATTTATAAAAGTCTGGTGACAGAGCTTGATCTCCAGGGGAAAAACCACGGCATTGCAGGGAATGGATTACTGAATACCACTGAAGAGCTGTCCCTGGCAGAGGTTTTAGAAGGCATTGCCCGTTGTCTGGAATCCCAAAAGAGGTTTAATGAGTCAATAACATATCTGCAAAAGGCCTTGAGCATTGAACCTGACCGTAAAGGCCTTGAGCTTGATCTGGCCTGCAGGCTTCTGCGTTTAAAAAGAGCAAAGAGTTCCTTATCTCACTTCCAGAAATTGCTGCCTCAATATAAAGATGATCCAGGCTTTTTAACCAACTATGCAAAGGCCCTTTTAGCTGCAGGAGATCGGGATAAGGCTATTAGGACACTTGAGAGATTTGTAGCACTCTGCAAAGATAATACCGGGAAAGATTACACGGATAATCTTACATGGGGTGTTAACGAGCTTGTATCCTTATATCTGATGAACGGAGAGGTCCGGTCAGCGATCAACGTCCTTGAAGATTTGAAACATGATCATCCAACTATGCTTGATAAGCAAATCCTGGCAACTTTGGGACGCCTGTATTTTGCCTCACGTAATTATCTCAAGGCCCTTGAGGCATTCAGGGTCTTCCTGAGAGAAAAACCCGACGATAAAATGGGGTTGCTGTTTACGGCCCGCACATATGAACGCCTCCAGTTTCTTGCACCAGCCATTTCCATTTATGAAAAACTCTTACTGCATGAGCCCGATCCGGACATTGCTACGCATTTGGGTAAGTTGCTTTTAGAGACAGAAAGTTTTGACCGAGCAAATTCCCTGATTGCCGGGGATATTTATAATGGAGATGATATCAAGGGAAGAGAATTCCTGTTACGGATCTACCTGATGAACGGGGACAGAGAAAGTGTTGAAAAGCTTTTAAGCAGTGAAGGCGTTTTCCTCAAGGATAATGATATATCAGCCTTATATGTTTCTCTTGTCACATCGATTGGTTGTACTACGGGTGCTCGGATGAAATCTCATTTGTTAGGCAACGCCCTGTTTGCTCTGGCTGACCAGGTTGAGGAGAGGAGAGATCTCATGCAGGCCGGCGTGAAGCTGCTTTTGGATATTGGTCAACAGGACTTGGCAGAGAGGGTATTAAGGCGTTGTTGGCTTAAAGGCCGGTCCCTGTGGTCTGTTGATATGTTGATCAATAATTACCTTGAGAAGAATATGCGGGAAGAGGCTGTTGCTTTGCTTGAGAGGGCACTATCTGTTTATCCCTCATCAGCAAGGCTTAAACTTAGACAGGCCTGTCTGTTGCTTGACATGGGTGAGACTGACAGGGCAAGTAAGCTGCTTTCATCAATTAATACAGGAGATAATTGGAAGTGGATGAAAGAAAAAAGGCTGTTATATGAAGGCCGTGCCTTTGGCCTGGCAGGAAGATATGAAGAGGCACTCGATATTTACGGGGAAATAATTCAACAGGCACCAAATCATCTGGAAGCACATAGAGGCAGATGGACCAATTTTGCAGCCTATGGATTGGCACGGAAGGCCGATGCAGAGGCGCTGGGGTTAAAGATGATTACAGGGAATCCACCCTTTTTACATAATAATGGAGAGGGAAATGGAAATAATGAAAAACCGGTTCCAATTCTCGTAAAGAATGGGAGAATGATGCCGGCTCCCGGGGCCTGCCTGAAGGGATTGATGCAAAGTGAGGAATTGCTGCCACCTGAAGATATCCTTAGTTCTCCATTTTGCGAGATGGAAGGAGAGGCGTGTCCTTTACTGCTCGCCTTAGCCTACGAACGTTTTGAAAATTTTTCAGAAGCTGTTGCTATGTGGCTCTCTTTTTTAAAGAGACACGATACATACTGGCCCGGCTATGAACGTCTCGCCAAAATATACGAGGGCAGGGACAAGGCAAAATATGCAGAAAAATTACGATACAGGGCCTGTGACAAGATAAAACATCTACGATTGTATCACAGTGAATCAAAAACTGCCTCAGAAGAGGTTGGGCCTTCGGATCTGCGGATATGGCGAGAACTTGATGATATGGTTCTGAAATCCTGGGAGGGGGTATTCTGTTCCGATTAGGAAATTTCGTAAATATTCTTATGAACCTGTTATATCCCGCCTTGAAGCGGTTACCTTTTTCCGGGTTTCAAAGCTCACCCATTGCAGACCGAAAAGGCAGTGCAATCCGGCCCGCTACCCAAAACCCCGCAAAAGGCAAACCGCTTCTGCAGCAACCGGTCACACAGGGGAGCTCCTTCTGAAAACGATTTGCGTCAGCCCTGTAGTTTTCTTGGTCTCCGCAGCATGGGAAACCCCCGGCTCCGGAGCGCAGCGGAGGAGAACAGGGGAGGGTCTCCCATGTTGCGAAGGCCTTAAGAAAACAAGGGGCGAGAGCATGTTGGAAGAAGGAGCTCCCCTGTGTGACCGGTTGCCGGTGGACCACGGACGGGTTCACCGGATATTTACAAATCTTTTTTATTATTCCTTGATTTTTCCAAAGGTTATGGATAAAAAGGTAAAGCAAATATCTGGGGAGATGTGAGCATGAATATTTTGGTTACCGGCGGAGCGGGTTTTATCGGGTCCCATCTATGTGATCACCTTATTTCTGAAGGAGAATATGTCTCAGTCATAGATGATCTTTCCACCGGTTTCTTTGAAAATATAGCCCATCTGCAGGGTAATTCGAGATTTCAATATGTAAACGATACTATCCTGAATAAGGACAGGATGGATAGTCTTATCAGACAGTGTGATGTAATAGTCCATCTTGCTGCTGCTGTAGGCGTCAAATATGTTGTAGAGAATCCGCTTTCCTCTATCGAAACCAACATTCGCGGGACTGAAATCGCACTTAATCTGGCCAATAAATATAAGAAAAAAATACTCATAGCGTCAACCTCAGAAGTCTACGGAAAACATATGCATGCCCCTCTTAAAGAGGATGATAACTTGATTTATGGTCCTCCCACCACCATGCGCTGGAGCTATGCGGCTTCCAAGCTTATTGATGAGTTTACCGCACTTGCATATCATCGTATCAAAAAGCTCAGGGTGGCCATGTTTCGTTGCTTCAATACAATAGGCCCAAGGCAGACAGGCCTCTATGGAATGGTGGTACCCAGGTTTATTCAGCAGGCACTGAGGAATGAGCCTATGACAGTTTTTGGTGACGGCCGGCAGACCCGCACGTTCACTTATGTTGGAGATGTAGTAGAGGCCATATGCCGACTCATGGAGTGTGAAAAGGCAATCGGTGAAGTAGTAAATATAGGAGGTACGGAGGAAATCTCTATATCAGAGCTTGCCGAGCGTATAAAGTCCCTTGCCGGGAGCAATTCCGAAATAATTTATATTCCTTACGAACAGGTCTATGGCAAAAACTTCGAGGACATGATGCGCAGGGTTCCTTCATCTGAAAAACTCGACAACCTAATAGGTTTTGTTCCACAAATGCCTCTTGATACGATTCTTGAAAGGACCATAGAATATTTTGGCAGTAGTAAAATTGGGAATTGGGAATTGGGAAAAATACAAAGATGTGAATGCGCTATCTAATTTCTAATTTCCTGTTTCGACACCGGCATTCAATTCGACAATACACACTTTTCGAAAAAAGTGTAAACTGATGAAGGATGCCCCAATATTTTAATTATATCATATGTCAGTCACCCTCCTCAATGCAGGGCTTTTTTTTCTTTACTCCTTTGGGTTAAGTGCTTTCCTGACTCCGTGCGTGATCTGGATCTCGAGGCGCATCGGCTTTATGGCTCAGCCCAGGGAAGACCGGTGGCATAGGCATCCGACGGCCCTTCTGGGGGGTATTGCGTTATTCTTGTCATTTATGCTTCCCGGTCTGTTTCTGGGGAAGATGCCATCTCCTATGCTTGCCCTGACTCTGGGAGCAAGTGCCATATTCTTACTGGGGCTGATTGATGATCTCTACGAGTTATCGCCTCAAAGCAAATTTATGGGCCAACTGATCATCTCTGCCCTGATTGTGGCCGGCGGGATGAGAATACAAGGATTGGGCCATCCCGCCGTATCCATAATTGTAACGCTTTTTTGGTTCGTAGCTGTCACTAATGCGGTCAATATTTTGGACAACATGGATGGCCTGGCGGCCGGCATTTCGTTTATAGCCGCCTGCTCACTTTGGGCCTACAGTCAACTCGGAGGGCCGGCTCTATTAGGTCCGCCGGCCATGCTCCTCGCAGGGGCTACTGCTGGATTCTGGATTTATAACTTTAATCCCGCCAAAATATTCATGGGAGATTGCGGAAGCCTCTTCCTGGGATTTATCCTGGCCGGCCTGACCGTAACAGGTACCTGGACGTCAGGGTTGCCTCATCCAGCGGGTGGAGGTTATACCGGAGTTACCAGCCTGGTACTGGTGCTGGTGGTCCCTGTGGCTGTCCTGATCATACCACTCTTTGACACCGCTCTCGTGTCCTTTACCAGGGCCCAGACCGGACGGCCTATTTCTGAGGGAGGACGCGATCATACCTCTCATCGCATGGTTCTGCTGGGATATTCAGAAAAAAGGACCGTGTTAACACTCATGGCATGGGCTGGAGGCATATCGGCCATGGCCTTATACCTGTCATACCAGAGTGCACAGGGACTTCTGGTTATGCTGAGTGTGTTGGCAGTGATTTCCCTGTTTTTCGGAACATTTCTTACACACTTGAACGGCACTGTTTATGATGGCAAGGCAGGGAGTCCAGATACCACATCTCGACAATCCTTACTTTTATCCCGAGTGCTTAACAAAAAGCAAATTCTCCAGGCAGTTGTGGATACTGTGCTTATAACCATCGCCTATCTTACTTCTTATCTTCTTCGATACGACGGTGTTATTAATTTGTGGAATCAACAGCTCATAGAGAAATCTCTTCCCTTGCTTATCCCCGTCAAGCTGTGCTGCTTTTGGATCTTCGGGCTGTATAGGGGTCAATGGCGATATGTGAGTATTGGAGACATGTGGCAGATCTTTAAGGCAGTTATAGTCAGTTCTCTAATTATTGTCGGATTGCTTCTATATATCTACCGCTTCGATGGCTATTCCAGAGTTCTTTTCGTGAACGATGCCCTGTTGACTCTGATAATGATAGGCGGAGTCCGTCTGCTCATGAGACTCTTTAAGGAATATTTCAGTCTGCAGGCCGAGCGCAGCAATTCGATACCCATCCTAATAGTGGGAGCGGGCGATGGGGGAGATCTGTTTTTGAGAGAACTCAGGCATAATTCAAATCACGATTATCTGCCGGTGGGTTTTATTGATGACGATCCTGCGAAAAAGAACCAGGTAATCCATGGGATCAAGGTCTTGGGAGACAGGGAAGCCATACCCGGCCTTGTCAAAAGATACGGAGTTAAAAGGGTGTTTGTGTCTATTATGTCGGCAGCAGACAGCCAGATTGAAGGGATTTCTGATATCTGCGAAAAGAGTGATGTGAAATGTGATAGGGTGAGGCCGCTTCTGGCAACAGTGAAATCCATAGAAAAAAAACCGGCCTGCTCAAAAAAAGACAAGGTTGTACTCTTTAAGCCTGGAAAGAAGAGGAGAAATGAGCGAAAAGCGTCTTTCTAAAACCGAGTGGAAGCGTCTTGAAAAAGATCTATGCCGAAGCAGAAGACCTGTTTGGACACAAATCACGGCCAAAGACCGACAAAGGGTCCTTTCGTATTCGGACAAGTACAAGGACTTTATCAGTAAGGCAAAGACCGAACGGGAGTCTGTCGACATCATTGTAAGCATGGCGCAGAAGAGAGGTTTTGTGCCGTTTGAACAGGCCGGGCCGGGTTCCAGCCGGATCTTGTGGACCTTCAGGGGAAAGACGGCTGCCTTGGCCGTAACAGGTAAGGCGCCTATTTCTGATGGAATCAGGATCATCGCTTCGCACATAGACGCCCCCCGTTTGGACCTGAAGCAGAATCCCGTATATGAAGATCTGGAGATGGCCTTTTTGAAGACACATTATTACGGTGGGATCAAGAAGTTTCACTGGGTGGCCCGCCCTCTCGCCATCCATGGCCTGGCACTGAAAAGAGACGGGAGCGCAATTCCTGTTGAATTTGGTGAGGATCCTCATGATCCCGTGCTTTCAATAAACGATCTTTTGCCGCATCTTGCCCACAAAGTGCAGGATAAGAAAAAGATGTCAGAGGCCATACCTGCAGAGAAGCTCAATGTGTTAATCGGAGGTTTTCCTCTTTTGGGCCCTGAAGACCTGAAGGAAGGCGTGAAATTACGTATCTTGAGGATTCTGAACGAAAGGTACGGCCTGGTGGAAGAGGATCTGATAAGTGCGGAACTGGAAATTGTCCCTGCAGGTGTCTCGAAGGATGTGGGTCTGGACGGCGCTTTTGTCGGCGGTTACGGGCAGGATGACAGGTCCTGTGCATATGCCTCTCTTCATTCCATCCTTGAACTTGAGGAACCCCAAGTTACTTCAGTTGCCCTTTTCCTTGATAAGGAAGAAATAGGAAGTGACGGAAATACAGGGGCCAAATCCAGTTTTTTTGAGGTAGTGCTATATGATCTCATGCGGAATGGAGGTCTTCGGATCGAAGCGGACAGCCTTGTACGAATACTTATTGTGTCCAAGGCGATTTCAGCGGATGTTACCGCGGGAATAGATCCCAATTACAAAGAAGTCCATGAGGAACGCAATGACGCACTTGTCGGGCATGGAGTCTGCCTTACGAAATATACCGGCTCAGGAGGAAAATATTCAGCAAATGATGCCCATGCCGAATATGTTAACTGGTTGAGGTGCGTCTGGAACAATGCCAAAGTCGTCTGGCAGGCCGGGGAGTTGGGGAAGGTGGACGAAGGCGGAGGGGGTACTGTGGCCAAATATCTCGCCCAGCGCGGCCTGGACATAATCGACGCAGGACCTCCCGTGCTCAATATGCACTCGCCATTTGAGATAGCGCATAAGTCCGACCTGTTTATGACGTACAGGGCATACGCTGCTTTTTATCAGGCAGAGGATTGATTGATTTTCGAAAAGGATCTGTCACCATGCAGTTCAAGACTGATTTTCTGGTTATAGGGAGCGGGATAGCCGGGCTGAGTCTTGCAATAAAGCTCGCCCCGCTGGGACAGGTAACAGTAGTTACCAAAAAGTCCGCATCTGATACGGCTACCAATTTGGCCCAGGGCGGCATAGCCTGTGTCTTTGGCCATGATGACAGCTTTGACCTGCACCAACAGGACACCCTGCGCGCGGGGGACGGTCTGTGTCACGAAGATATAGTCGAAATGATAGTCAGCCAGGGCCCGGACCGTGTAAGGGAGTTAGAAGGCCTTGGGTTGAAATTCAACAGGGATCCGCACAATCCTGACCTGCTGGATCTTGGAAGAGAGGGAGAACACTCTCGCCGCAGGATAGTTCACGTTGGAGATTTTACCGGTAGATCGGTGCAGAATGTCTTGATGGATAATGTCGGCAGGTTGCCTTCTGTTGAGGTTTTTGAAGACTATATTGCGATTGACCTCATCACCGAAAGTAAAATCAGGGCGCGCCTGCCAGGCAAGGCGGAGGAAGAGCGATGCCTGGGGGCCTATCTGCTTGAAGTGGCAACAGGTACGGTTCATACTTTCCTGGCCCCGATAACAGTACTCGCCACGGGCGGGTCCGGTAAGGTTTATCTTTATACCAGTAATCCTGATGTGGCTACGGGTGACGGTATAGCTGTAGCGTACCGTGCCGGAGTCAGGATCGCCAATCTGGAATTCGTTCAGTTTCATCCCACGTGTCTCTATCATCCTAAGGCCAAAAATTTTCTCATATCAGAAGCACTCAGGGGAGAGGGTGCCATACTCCTGGACCCTGAATACAGGCCTTTCATGGAGAAATATGACCCCAGACAGAAGGATCTTTCCGGAAGAGATATAGTCGCAAGGGCCATAGATACTGAATTAAAGAGCAGCGGAAAGGAATGCGTATATCTGGATATAAGTCACCGCTCTGCTGATTTCATACAGGGGCGTTTCCCAAATATTTATGAGACATGTCTGGACTTTGGGATAGATATCACAAAGGAGCCTATACCAGTTGTACCGGCAGCCCATTATATGTGCGGAGGGGTGGTTACTGACAAATACGGAGAGACAGACCTTGAAGGCCTTTTCGCTCTGGGAGAAACTGCATGTACTGGTCTGCATGGCGCCAACCGGCTTGCGTCGAATTCCCTTCTTGAAGCCCTTGCCATGGCCCACCAGGCTTTTTTGAAGATCAGTGAAATCTTCCCTGGCTTGAAGGCAAAATTATTTCCCCAGGTATCTCCATGGGAAACCAGGGGAGCTGTGGATTTAAAAGAGGCGGTTCTCATTTCTCACAATTGGGATGTAATCCGGCGTCTGATGTGGAACTATGTCGGTATTGTCCGCAGCACAAAAAGACTTAAACTGGCCGGACAGCGCCTTTTACCTATTCTTGAAGAGATCCAGCAGCACTACTGGGAATATATCCTCACCCGGGATTTTATAGAACTGAGGAACCTCGCACAGGTTGCTGAACTCATCATTATAGCAGCCAGCCAGCGGAAGGAGAGCAGGGGCGGGCACTTCACGATTGACTATCCTTTTAAAGATGACTGGAACTGGCGCAGAGATACAATTATTCAAAGGTTTGGAAGGCATTAATCAGGAGTTATATGGTCACTTAAAAAGAAATGCGGACAGAGATCCGGCCATTGGAAAAGGAATCGGCCATAGTATAGCTGAGGGAAAAGTTAGACTTCGGAATTCAGGCACTCAATCTTAATTTTGGCTCTAATACTTTGAATTTCAGAGACAAAATAGTCTTCTTCCTGGCAAGCGGACTATTTCTGGGATTGGTCCCCTTTGCCCCGGGTACATTTGGGAGTCTCCTCGGCATTCCTCTCCACTGGCTTCTCAGTCATCTTCCAATTTCTCTGGGAATATGTTCTCTTGTATTTGTTGTGCTGATATCTGTGTGGATAGCAGGCAGGACAGAGCTTTTACTGGGAAATACTGATCCATCTCAAATAGTGATAGATGAAGTGGCCGGCATGGCAGTAGCGCTTGCGGGTGCGCCCATTGAACCTTCTTTGATTATAATTGCCTTTTTGTTTTTTCGTTTTTTTGACATCTGGAAACCCTTTCCAATAAGATATATTGACAGATCTCTTCCCGGGGGATGGGGTATTGTACTTGATGATGTTGCAGCCGGTGTTATGGCAAACTTGTCCTGGAGACTGTGGCATTATATTGTACCTCTGATCTGAATATATGAGATTTGAATTGGAATTTCATGGACTTTCAAGGTAATTAGTCATGCATGGTGAAATTATAGCTATAGGAGATGAGCTTGTATCCGGCAAAGTGCTCAATACCACCGGCAGCTTTGCAGCCAATAAGCTTTTTTCTGCCGGTTGCCAGATAACCAGGATAACATCCATTGGTGACGATCCCGATGATATCGAGGAATGTCTGCTGACAGCAATAAAGAGATCAGAATACGTTATAATCACCGGCGGGCTTGGACCAACCAGTGACGATATAACTAATGAGGTAGCGGCCAAGGCCTTAGGGCGTCCCTTGGTACCGAATGAGGTAATTCTCGAGAAGATCAGGAGGGCGGAACGGCGATTTGTTAATCCTGTTTCTTTGAGTGAAAAGTTGGCCTGGTTACCTGAAGGTGCCGAAGTCCTGAATCCCGAAGGTTGCGCTGCAGGATATCTCTTGATCCACAAGGACATCCCCCTTTTTTTTCTGCCGGGAGTGCCAGGGGAGTTGGAAGATCACATGGTCCAGCGGGTTATTCCCAGGCTTAACGAGCTTATTGCCGGAAAATTATATGTAAGGCAGCAGACCTTCAAGGTATTTGGCCTGACAGAGACAGAAATAAACACGCTTCTTGAAAAGCTGGAATCCAGCCGGGATGGCTTGAGTATCGGTTATTATCCCAACTTCCCCGAAGTCAACGTGACCGCCACTGTAAAGGGCGTAAATCCGGAAGAAGTTAACAAAATTTTTGAAATGGCATGCGATACAATCAAAAAGCATCTGGACAAAAATATAGTTGCCGTTAATGAGGAAACTCTTGAAGAGGTAGTAGGCAGACTTCTGTCTGAAAATCATGGCGTTCTCGTCCTTGCAGAGTCCTGTACCGGCGGCCTTCTGAGCCAACGTGTGACCAGCATTCCCGGCAGCTCCGGTTGGTTTGAAAGGGCAGTAATTACATATAGCGACAAGTCAAAGGAAGATCTCCTTGGGGTCTCCCGCGAGACTTTATCCTGTTATGGTGCAGTCAGTCACCGGACTGCCGAGGAAATGGCAGACGGTGTGAAACGATTGGCCGGTACTGGCTATAGTCTTGCTGTTACCGGCATTGCGGGGCCATCCGGTGGTACTTCTCAAAAGCCTGTAGGCACAGTCTATATTGCCTTATCGACCCCGGAACGAACAGTAGTGGAACGATTCCAATTTGCCGGGACAAGACACATGATACAGGTACTGGCAGCGGAAACTGCTCTTGACTGGCTGAGACGGTATTTGAGTTATGGTACGTACTTTCCTGGCTATAGATCTGCCGGGCAGGCAGCGTAAGATACTTGAAGAACATCAGGGCCGATGGAAGTCTGCCAAGGCAGATGTGAAGTGGATCTATCCGTCCAATATGCACCTGACACTGAAATTTCTGGGTGAAATTCAGGAATCAACCATAGAGAGCGTGATAGCTGTCTGCAGAGAGGTCTGTTGTCTTTACAGGAGTTTTTCTTTGTTTTTAAATGACACGGGCGTCTTCCCAAACCTGAGACGACCCCGGGTACTGTGGATCGGAATCGGAGGTGAAGCAGATATTCTGTGCAAATTGCAAGGCAGTATTGAAGCAGCCTTGGAGAAAAAGGAGTTCCCGCGGGAAGGCCGTGTCTTTAAGCCTCACCTGACTGTAGGCCGAATTCGTTCCCCCCGCGGGCTTCCACGGCTTCTTGAAGTATTTGTAAAGGATAAGATTGTAATTGAACCTTTTGCAGTAAAAGAAGTAATTGTATATAAAAGCCGGTTGACTCCCGGCGGACCTTTATACAGTCCTCTGGCTCGATGCGGTTTAGGGCCGGGGAAGAAATGAACTGCTAAAAAAATGAACATCGAACATCGAACATCCAACATCGAATGTTGAATGGGAAAAGATGAAGAAACAGAGGTCAGAAGCCGGAAGCCGGAGGTCGGAAAAACAGCAACCAAATATTCCTGAACCTTTGTTTCTCATTTGGTGTTTGTTTTTCATTCGACGTTGGGCGTTCGATGTTCGATGTTGGACGTTCATCTCTTGAACCTCTGAACCTCTGAACCTCTATCTTATGCAGGCCGCCTTAACCTGTTTTAGTTCTGTATCTCCTTTTAAGACCTTCTGTATACCGTCCTGCTTCAGGGTAAACATTCCCTGCCTCATGGCATGCTCCCGTATCTCTTCCAAGGGGCATTTCTTCTGTATAAGCTTCTTAAGGTTGTCATCCGACACGAGCAGTTCGTGAATCGCGAGCCTGCCCCTGAATCCGGTCCTGTTGCAATGCTGGCAGCCCTTTGGCCGGTATAGCTTTATGTCATTCAGGTCTGATGGTTCTAAGGGTCGGGTTGGATGAAAACCATACTCGTGTAATATGTTTTCCTTCTCGCTGTCGTCAGGCTCGTAAGCCTGGCGACACTTGGGACAAAGCCTTTTTACCAGCCTTTGTGCAAGAACCCCCAACAGGGCGTCGGCAAAATTGTACGGGTCCATTCCCATACCCAAAAGCCTTGTAACTGTTTCCGGGGCGGAATTGGTATGGAGTGTCGAAAAGACCAGATGTCCGGTCAGGGACGCCTCTATTATTGTCCTGGCAGTTTCTTCGTCTCTGGTTTCGCCAATCATTATCACATCCGGGTCCGCCCTTAAAAAGGCCCTGAGAACCCGGGCAAAAGTCAGGCCTATATGTGGTTTCACCTGTACCTGACGCAATCCGTCCTGCACGATTTCTACAGGATCTTCTGCCGTCCAGATTTTTTTATCAGGCCGGTTTATATGACCCAGTGCGGCATGCAGGGTAGTTGTCTTTCCCGACCCGGTAGGACCAACCAGAAATATGAGCCCATAGGGCAACTGTAAAAGCTGTTTTAGCTGTTCCAGGTTGTAATCAAGGATATCTATGTGGTCAATCGGCATGGCCTCGGAAGAAGCCAGTAACCTGAGTACGATATCTTCGTTGCCTTCAATTGTTGGAAGTGTGGCTACACGCAATTCCAAGGTCTTGCCAGAGCGAGTCTTGAACTTTATCTTTCCGTCTTGAGGCAAGCGCTTCTCGGCAATGTCAAGGTTAGACATGATCTTGATCCTGGATATTATTGCACGCTTATAGTTATACGGAATGGTTTGATAACGCATGCAATCGCCATCAATCCTGAAGCGAACCAGGGCCCCCCGTTTGCCTGCCAAGGATTCAATGTGAATGTCAGAGGCCCGGCGCTGGTAGGCGTCCTCTATGGTTTTATTGGCTATCTGTACTACTACGCTGTCAGATTCTGATGCTAAACCTTCTTCATCCTCCTCTTCTTCTAATTCCGCGTCCTCATCAACCAGTTCAAGTTGCTCAAATACGTGATCATCAACTCCTTCTGCAGAATATTTTCCATAGAAATAATCTATAAATCTGTCGATATCTTCCTGCAGGGAAACCGCGAATTGAAAATCTTTGGCCTTAAGAACGCTTCTTATATTGTCTACCTTTGCCAGGTCATGGGGATTATCCAGCGCAACTATAATGGTTCCTGACTTTTCACGAATCGGGGCACAGGAATTGCTTCTAAAAAAGTGCTCTTTGATCCCTTGTACGCAAGATGGTGTGGCCCCCACTTCCAGTTCGTCAAATTCCACAAAGGGGCATCGATAGTATTCGCTGAGGGAGCGGCCGAGTTCTGTCTTGTCTATGCCAAACTGGTTTAGCAGGATACTTTCTATGGATTTTCTTCCCTGTTTAGCCAGTTCTTTGCTCCTGTTAAGCTGTTCTTCAGACAGCAACTGATTACGGATGAGATAGTAGAATCGGCCATACTTCTGGGCTGACCGGGAAAGTTCTTCAAGTCTCTGCTTTGCATTTCTGAATGCTGGATCAAGACGGATGATTTGTTCCAGCGAATCAACGGCCTTGGGAATCGCGCCGGTTCGTTCGTGGGTAAGTGCCAGCTTATATAGTATATCCAATCGTTTATCCCTGGACAGTTGTGGGTCACCAAGCGCCTCCTGTAAATGTTCAAGTGCATCGAAGGGCATATCCAGCCGTAGATATGATTCCCCAATCTTTGCCTGAATTATCCCGGGCCTGTATCCTGTTTCATTTAAGGCCTTGAGTTCCTCTATGGCCTCTGAATAAAAGCCTGCCTCCATCAAACCGATGCAGCTGTTGAATTTTTTGTCTTGATCTTCTTCAATATCTTCAGGGCCGGAGGCTGAATCCGTTCCTCCTGACCGGACTTTCCCCCCGCTGCCATCAATCTGAATTTTTTTCAGCAGAGATTCTACCTCGGTATGGAGGGGATGAGATTGATCACCTGTCAGTTTTTGAAGCTCCAGGCAAATAAGGAGAGCCTCTTCGTTCAGGCCCTGACTATGATACAAATCGGCTTCTGCCAGCCTGTCTTTAATTGTATTGTCCGAAGTTGAATGGAGTTTATTCATTTGTCAGTGTATTTGAGAGGCTTTCCAGCGTTGCCACGGATATTTGTTTATTTTCTATCTCCAGATTGCCGACCCATGGTCCATTTCTCTCTGCGGATGGTTCCCAGGAATACTCATGAGTTATGGAAATGTTCTCTAAAGAGGTATCCAGCATGAGGACCAGTCCCTTATCCGCACGGGACAGGACTAATACAGTCGGATTGCCTGAGGGCTGAGAGTGGCCGGAAGATGAATTCGATTTCTGCAGTACCGGAAATTCGAGTTTGATAAGCTGCGATTCTTCCTTATTCGACAGTTCCCCCTGCATCAATGACTTAATCTTTGTCCATGGCCAGGTCTTGAGCTTCTTTAATTTAAAAGTATTTAGCTTATTAAGCCCGTTCCTGGCCCACCAGGGCGCAGTTCCAGCAAATGCTACATCTTCAGGGGCAAATGCCACTTGCTTTTGGTCCCATTGGGCAACTACAAGTTCATTCCATGGGCAGGAAATATCCCCCGAGGTTATTTCTTCTTTTTTATCAGTTTCCATCGGAATGTCCCGGGTACGTTTAGCAGCATAATCGGGCACACCAACGGATGGCCCGTAATCGCCGGTTAAGGCCTTTTCCAGTATTCTCTTTTGTTCTTCAAGCCTGCCCTTAATATTTTCCTGAAAATGATGTAACTTTTCCATCCCCGGAGTCCGGGCAAGGAGTCTTTCAACCGGCAAGATGTGACCTATACAGTCATCAAGGATTTTGATGTGGGATTTGACCGTATTCGCCAATGCCTGGTACTCGGGCTCAATGGGAGCCACCTTTTCTCGCGTTCCCGCCTCTAAAACTGAATCTGCCGGCTGTTCCTGTCGGCCGGGGAATTTTTCTTTCAGGGCAGTCTCTCCGGCATCTTCGCTGGCAACTTCAGGTACCTCCATACCTATAGCTGATTCAAGCTCTTTCTTGGCGGATTTGAAGAGTTCCTCTTCAGCCTTTGTGCTCTGCTCCCCGCTCCAAACGGCGGTCTTTAAGACATCAAGGCCTCTCTGCAGGGCAACGGGTCCGGAAGTGGGCATTTTCTCAGGATGGTCTGCCATCCCTTCAAGTACCATTGACATGAGACAGAGCAGTTCGTGAAGGTTTTTATCTGCCCCTATCTCCGGATTTTCCCGGATTGTCTCTACCAGTTTTTTGGCTGATACCACTTGTGTTTGATCAAGCTCCCACTCAAGGGTCAACAATATTTGATTGAGCTGGCTGATCTGTTGTTCCAGGTTGACAGCCTTGGTCTCCTCGTCCTCAAGCCCCAGATCAAAACCTGATTCCAGAATTTCGTCAGCGGCGATCTCCATCTGTTCAGCGGGAGCTTCCAGCTCTTTGAAATCTGGAAGCCTGATTTCTTCCGGGCGTTTTTCTTCCTGGCCTTCAACCTGAAAGGACGGCCCCTGACCTGTTTCTTCTTGCGATAAGTCTTTTACTTCACCAGTTAATGGATCTATTTCTATCTGTCGTGATGCCTTAAACAGTTCGTCAATAGTACTTTCTACGTTTCTGGTGAAACTTTCGGGATCAGTGGTCTTTTTTGTCTGATCCATAGATATTCTCCTTGTATTTTTTTACAACTGACCCAAGAATATTTCCCTTAGCAACTTGTCAAAAGATGCTTTTTTGCCACGTAGCGGATGGTTCTCTTGCTTATTTCTTTAAGGGTTTCAAATACCCCTAGGCCTTTAATAGCTGCTGCCTCAAAGACCTCTGTATTAAGTTCCTTGTTCAGAACTGCTTCAAGCTCTTCCCTGGTCAGCGTTGGTATGGATGTATGCACAAGATCACATTTGTTAAATTGAAAAATAATTGGAATTTTTTCCAGGGTTAGATTGTGCTCAAGGAGGTTGCGCCGCAGATCTTGGAAGCTCTCCATGTTATTTTCATGACGTACTTTAAGATAGTCGGCAACAAAGACCAGGCCATCCACACCCTTTAGAACCAGTCTCCTGGTCGCTTCATAAATAGCCTGACCAGGTACGGTATAGAGCTGTATTCTCACATCAAAGCCATTTATCTTTCCCAAATTCAAAGGAAGCAGGTCAAAAAAAAGCGTCCTGTCTCCTTTTGTTTCAATGGTCAGCATTTTACTCCGGGCTTGATGGTTCATGGCATTATATATGTAGAGCAAATTCGTAGTCTTTCCGCATCGTCCGGGACCGTAATAGACTATCTTGCAGTGTATTTCCTTTTTGCTGAGATTTATCAGGGCCATATTGAATTATCTTTAGCCAAATGCTTTTCTATGATTTTTGACAGTCTTGTTATTCTCAACCTGACCAAACCCAGAGATACATTGTCTCCAAATATTGTTACCAGAATTAATTCAGTGCCTATTCGTGCAAAGTGTATGCTGTCTTTTTTGCCTTTGTGAAACAGGAGTGCAAAGTCGTCTTCTCCTATCAGTTTTGCGATCTGCGAAGTGGCGCCGAAGTTGGCTGCCGCCAGGGCTGCCAGGGAGGTCGTGTCAAGATCGCAGGTTTTATCACCGCAAGCCGCCACCACATTGCCCGTTTCATCAATCAAGAGGACGGTATCAACGCCTGCCTTAATAAGGGTATTTTCTATCTGTATTTTGGCCTCTTCCAGGAATGAAGCGGTCAGCACTAAATCGGCCACGT
>Ga0190315_1000286_pt1 | contig 29110 bp, 26 predicted proteins | sample 48701101_MG_FD_161673 | JGI IMG/M metagenome (GOLD analysis project Ga0190315, IMG submission 161673) | Hydrothermal vent sediment bacterial communities from Southern Trench, Guaymas Basin, Mexico - 4870-11-0-1_MG | ecosystem: Environmental > Aquatic > Marine > Hydrothermal vents > Sediment ...
GGTCTACGGTTTCATCGAGAAGAAGCGGCGTGAGCTTGCTGCAAAGCGGATCGAGTATTATTAGGTTCTGACGAGGGTATCGCTGGTCTGTTGGTAGGTGGTGTATCAGATGGACTTAACTGATAACGAAAAACGGGATGCTGTTAAGCTGATCGAAGCGGGAAAGCCGCTGCCTGACAAGTACCGTTTTTTGTTGTTCGATGATGACCGGGAAGTGGAACTTGTCTGGAACGGCAAGACTGCGGAAGTAACCAATGTGGTGCTGCCATTTCAGGCGATTGAGCAGGTGGACGAACCACGCTCTGAAGACACACGAGAGGAGGTCATAAACAGACGACCCTGTTCGATGTCGATGATCGGGGAAGGCAGCTTGCGGGCTGGACCAATACCTTCACCAAAAAGCCGGGCATTCTGGAGGAACTGGCATATCGCGACACATGGGGCAAGGTGGTGGACATCTTCGGCAACGACACGATGAAGATTATTGAGGTGAGCGTATGAGGCGGGAGGCAGCGCTGAAAGTTTTGCGGGAGCATAAGCGAGGATTTGAGGAACGATACGGTGTCACCCGGTTGGGGATATTTGGCTCGGTAGCAAGAGATGAGGCTGCCGACGAGAGCGATGTGGACGTGGTTGTTGAGATGGCGCCCGATCTCTTTGGAAGGGTAAGCCTCAAAGAGGAACTGGAGACGATTCTTGGGGCAAAGGTCGATCTGGTGCGTTACTGGCGGCGTATGAATCACTACCTGAAAAGCCGCATCGACAGGGAGGCACACTATGTATGATGAGGCGTTGCTTCTGGAAAAGCTGGAACAGATCAATGATGCGTTAGCGAAAATAAAACGGCGGTTTGCAAACATCGATTCGCCCGACGATTTTCTGGATAGTGATTTCGGGCTGGACATGCTGGAAAGGATCACAATCGTGCTAATAGCCATCGGGGAAAATTTCAAAAAGATGGACAAAGATACCGAAGGGAAAATAGGAGATATTCAGTATTTGCACTGACGACCTGACGCCTTTACGTAATGCAGTCCGGGAAATGATAAAGGAGTTAAAAAATGGCGATACATCCTGATTTTCCGAAATCTCCACACAGCATATTAAGCCCGGATGTCCGCTGGTTTCCCGCTGACGAGGCGCTACGGGAATCAAGTTATGACAAACTGCTGCCGCCTCTGGTAGACATGCTGCGAAGACATCAATAAGTCACAAAAAGAAATAATATTTGATTATGTATTTGTTGATGAGGAAAGCTTCCACAAATACAGCCCATCATCTTTTGAGCAGCTTGTGAATGCATTTGAGGAATACAAAGGTGAATAAAAGCTCTCCACCGTCTGTTGGGTTCGGCTGTTGAAATGCGGACTGATTTTAACGGATGAGGAATTGCGAAGAAACTTGGGCACCATCGCACAACATCTGATATGAGGTTCGCTCACACAAATCCTAACAAACATCGGATTTGATGCCCCCTTTTCTAAAACTGGGTCGGCGACTAATATCCAAGTCTCGTTTCTTCCACTCCAACTACACAAGCCATGAAACCAAAGCACCAGATAAATTGACAGCCCCCCTTCGGGTAACATTTATATCCGAAAGGGATCGGAATTCAAACACCAACCCAAACGGAGGAGGTTTTTGAGAATGGATTATGCAGAAATGTCGAATAAACTCGTGGACCTGCTAGGATTAAAAGGAAAACCGATAGCAGTCTCACTCATAAAGAGAACGGAAGACATCCCAAAAAGTCTCAAGGAGATCGAAAAACCGAGACGGTACTGTCAGATGCTTCAGGATGCCAGATTCGATGGCACTGTAAGCCTCGCCACCGCGGAGACGCATGCGTGCAAGGGCGGCGCGGCAGCCATCGGACTGATCGACTACGGTCCCAATCTCAAGACAGGCGCGCTCTACCACTACAAGCTGAATAAAGAGGTTACGCTCGGCGTTGCCAAGCGCGTCGTTGACCAGATGCCAAGACCCGCACCCGGATCAACGATCGCAACGATCATCGCGCCGCTCGACCATGCACCAACTGACCCTGATGGCGCAGTGCCGGATGTGGTTGTGGTCATGGCAGGCGTTGTCGCAGCGAGGAGGATCGTTCAGGCAGTAATATACCGGCATGGAGGACGGTTCAATGCGAACTTTGCGGGCATACAATCGACGTGCGCGGATGCTACGGGCTATCCGTACATCTCTGGCAACGTGAACGTCTCGATCGGGTGTGATGGCGCGGCAAAGAATGCAGGGCTTGCTGATGATGAACTCGTGGTAGGAATACCCGCAGAACTTCTTGAGGAGATCACAGGGACGTTGAGCGAGTGTGCGCCCGCATGGGACGACTGGCAGAAGGGACGCGTCAACTACGTCAGAAAGAGTATCTGAGTCTGAGAGGCTTCTTGCGCAATTGTCCAAATGTCGTGCAATCTCTTGTGGTTGGTCGGTAAAGACCACGAGATTGCGCGATATTTGCGTGGGGTGCCTCATCCATTGATAGTAGTGATTTTATTTTTTGTTTTTTTCTTTTATTTATTCAATAATTTTTCCATGATGCATAGATTTTTAAATGCCTATCACCGATCAACCGATCACAGGAGGTAGAATAAATGGAAGACAAATTCATCTTCTCAAACACTTTAGAATGGAACAGCGGATATGAGGGGACTATGTTCTTCGGTGACAAAGCAAACTTTGAGTTTGCCACACCGCCTGAATTTCGTGGTCCCGTTGGCTTTATTAGCCCTGAAGAACTCTTTGTCGCCTCCGCGCATGCATGTGCTCTGACCACCTTCATCGCGAGGACGAAGAAAGCAGGCATCAATATCCTGTCCTACGAATCCAGTGCAGAGGGCACGCTGGAAAAGGTGGACGGAGGGCGTTTGTTTACAACAATTGTCATAAAGCCAAGGATAAAGACAGACGGTGATAAAGAGACCGTGAAGGAGATCGTTAAGCAGGTCGAAGAAGGTGCTCTTGTGATCAATTCGATGAAGACAACAGTCACGATAGATGCGATCATCGAATGATTCAAGTATTTGACTCACGAAGGCAGTGGTACTGATCATTGATATGATCAATGACTTTGTGACCGGTGTATTCGGCAGCAGACGAGCACAGGATATTATGTGAGATATAAAAACCGAGGCAGAAGCCACACGACTTGAATCGATGACAATGTCGAAACAACGCCGCAACGTGAAATCCATGTTCCGATACTGACACAAACGCTTCTGGACGCGCCCATCATTCACTGGGGCGACTACTACTATTTCATCCACCCGATAACAGACGGCGTTTATCTGCGGTTGATTATATTTTTTCATTTTGCGAAAAGGTATGTCACCAGCCCCACCCCACCGCCATAGATATATCAGATTCCCGCTAGAACAGGATACACAATGACAAAGGATTACGACGTCATCATCATCGGTTCAGGTCCCGCGGGCATGTTTGCAGCGGACGAACTGGCGGATTCGGATCTCTCGGTGCTTGTAATCGACCGCGGGCAGGACATCGACGAGCGATCCTGTCCGATGAAGCGGACCAGCGTATGCGTGCACTGTACGCCGTGCGGCATCATGAGTGGGGTCGGCGGCGCAGGAACGTTCTCGGACGGCACGCTGAACCTGCGACCCGACATCGGCGGGGACCTTGCTATGCTCACCGGGAACGCGGAGTATGCATGGGATGTTGTGCGTCATGTGGACGAAGTTTTTCTCAGGTATGGCGCGCCCGATCTGGTCAGCGAACCAAACGAGCAGGTCATGGAGGATCTGAAGAGGCGCGCCGCATCGGTTGGGGCGCGATTCATCGATATACCGCAGCGACACATCGGATCAGATAACTCCCCTACCGTCATTAAAAACTTCAAAAACGATCTCGTCGGGCGTGGAATCGAATTTCTGCTGAAGACTAATGTCGCTGACCTGGTGATCAGTGATGGCGACGAGTGTGGCGGGGTCATCCTCGACGATGGCAGAACCATCACGTCCAACTACGTGCTCATGGCGCCGGGCAGGATCGGTGCGAGCTGGGTGAACGAGATGGTGGACCGACACGGCATCGCTGCCAGCTACGGCGGTCTCGATGTTGGCGTGCGTGTCGAGGTGCCTGCGATCATAATGGATCCTGTCACCCGCATCAACCGTGATCCGAAGTTCCATATCCACACCCGGCGGTATGATGACTTTGTTCGGACATTCTGCACGAATGCGAACGGGTATGTCGTCAAGGAAGAGTATTCCGAGTTCATAGCAACAAACGGGCACTCCATGACGAACGAAATGTCAGAAAATACGAATTTCGCATTCCTTGTCAGGATCAGTCTCACGCATCCGATCGAGAACACGACCAGATATGGAACCTCTATCGCGAAGCTCGCGACGACCATCGGAGGTGGAAAACCGGTGCTTCAGCGCATGGGCGACCTCAGACGGGGGAGGAGATCAACAGAGGAACGGATCAGGCGAAATCAGGTCGTGAACACGCTTAAGGATGTTACGCCTGGAGATATCTCAATGGCACTCCCTCACAGGATCGTGATGGACATAATCGAGGGGCTTGAGGTGTTAAACGAGATTATACCCGGTGTTGCATCGGATTCAACGCTCCTGTATGCACCGGAGATCAAATTCTATGCAATGGAGATCGATTGCGACCGGAATATGGAAACGAGCGTCTGTAACCTCTTTGCCACAGGCGACGGCGCGGGATTGTCCAGGGACATCGTCAACGCCGCTGCAACAGGGGTGCTTGCTGCGCGTGGAATCCTAAGGTGAGTGTGGTGGGCTGTCGTATCGGGTGTAGGTATGTGGGGTGTGGGTAGTGGGGTGTCAGCGGCATCTGGGGTATCGGGGACATTGGTAGCATTTGTGGCATTGGCATTGAGGATCTCAAGACACGAACCTGCACAGCCACGCGTAATATAAATAGATTGGAGTGCGAGTTAGATATATTCAAACATAGTTAACAATATGATGACATGACCCGCATCGCAAGAATACACCATGCAATCGCAATCCTTTCTGTTATTGCTATTGTCGCCGGGGAGTTACTCGTGTTCTCCGGATACATAACAGCGGGGGTGACGGTTCACATCATCAACCTGCAGATGATAATCGTCTCGATGTTCGTAAAACGAGAGGACACCGACCAAACCGTCTCGGACAAGCGAGTCCTCCAGTCGCTCTTGCTGCTGCTGCAATTAAGAATCATCAACGTCTCGATGCCGTTCTTCTTCACGATGACACTCTACTGGTATCCGATGATCTACGGACCGATGTTTGTGGCAATATACCTGATTCTTCGGCACCAGAATGCTTCGTTTAGCGATATCGGACTTGCCAGTGTACCCATTGATACTCTCTATTATTACCTCAATTTTGCGATGATGCTCGGTGGGGCACTGGCTTTGATCGAGTACAGGATCCTCAGTCCCGACTGCCTGATACCGGACCTCAAGATAACGAGCATGATTACGCTTGTAATCATCATGTTCTTTTTCGTCGGACTCGTTGAGGAGCTCATCTTCCGGGCGATCTTGCAGACGAATCTTCAGCAGTCAATCGGAGTCTGGAAAGGGCTTTTTGTGGCAAGTGCCCTCTTCGGGATCATGCATTCCGGGTATGGACTGGCAGAGGAATTGCTCTTCACAACCGCAGCAGGACTGCTCATAGGATACGTATATCAGAAGACCGGGAGTCTTACGTTCGTAACGGTGATACACGGCACGATCAACGTTCTGCTCTTCGGAATACTGCCGCATACGCTGTAATGCGTGCAACTGTAGATATAGGATATGTAATCTCTGATGTCGCAACCGTGGAGCTCGATACCGTTCTGCCGACGGTTGCGAGCGTTCGAAGGTGCGAACAGAAGAGGAATTGGAGATAATTCAATGTATACTCTGTTTGGTGGACTTTAAACCATATACAAGGATTTAATCTATTAACCGTCCCCTCTCAGTAGCCTTTTCTGGAGTCCACCATTCTTTCTCCAGATGATCCTTGACCGGATTGAATAATTCCCACACAATCTGCGCATCGATCGGGTTCAATGGTTTCCGCTTATGTTTCTGTCTTCTCAAAACAAATATCTCATCGATCTGCGTATGCTTGGGATTTACACTCATATCCCAGCAATTCTCATTTTGAAAAATTGAGTGGACAGCCCCGCAAAGCAAATACATATATATAACATCATCACAAAAAGACACCTCATAAATCCATAAAGATATGCATGGCGGTGTCGACAATTTTCGATCAAATCATAAGATCACTTCGATTGGCGATCCGGAGTTTTCCGGACAAACGTACTGGAAAGAATTTGACATACACCTTGTAAGATATTGTTCTGAGTGGGTGGGGGTATAATTAGAATTGCTGAGCGGCACCAGCCTCATATCGGGAACGGCAGCCCATCCACGCCGTGCTTGGCAAAGGTCTTGATGATATCGTAGACGTCATCGTACTGCTCGATGCCGCGGTTTCGCATCTCATCGAGTATCCGCGCCCGCAAGAAGAGGTCGTTGTAAATCTGCCTCGTGTCCTCGTAGCCCTGAATCTTCGCGATCTTGTCCTCGAGGATGAAGCTGTTGTTAAGCCCCCGAAACGAGTGAATATCAGTCTCCGGGTCCCACATGAAGACTGCTCTCGTGACGACACCGCCCACGTCCTCGTAGTAGCCCTCGATCTCCTCAATCGAGAGGCAGCGCCGCAGAAACTTGCCCTTGACGTAAACCGCCTGGAGAATCATCGCAACGTTGAGGTTATCGATGAACGTGACCGGAATGTTTATCGGGTCACCTGTGAGCCTCTGAATCATCTTTTTTACCGCTGACGCGTGGAATGTTGCGATCACAGGGTGACCGGTCTGCATCGCCTGAAACGCGGTCGCGCCCTCTGCGCCACGAATCTCGCCAACGATTATGTAGTTTGGTCGCGACCTGAGCGCGGCTTTGAGGAGGACGAACGTATCGACCCTTGAGTCCACAGGTCCGGATTCCCGCGTTATCAGCCGCTGCCAGACCTCGTGTGGCGGCAGAACCTCTGGCGTGTCCTCGATTGAGTAGATCTTCGATTTCTCCTGGACAAAGGCGAGACACGCATTCAGCATCGTTGTTTTTCCGGATGCGGTCTCGCCAGAGAAAAATATGCTCATCCCGTTCTCGAGGCAGAGCCAGAGGTACGCAGCCATCTCGCTGTTGATGCCGCCCCAGCCGATGAGCTGGATGATGCTGACCGACTCCTCGCTGAACTTCCGCATCGTGAAACTGCTGCCCGCGATGCTGATGTCCTCGCTGTAGATGATGTTTATCCTGGAGCCGTCCGGAAGCGCACCATCCGCAATCGGTGTTGCCTCGCTCACAGGCCTCCCGATCCGCTCGCTCATACTCCGCATCCAGTTATCGAGAGCTTTCTGGTCTCCAAAACTGAGGTTCGTCTTTATCATGTCGTATTTCTTGTGGATGATGTAGATGTTGTCAACGCCGATGCTGTGAATATCCTCGAGATACGGATCTCGTATGATCGGCTCGATCGGTCCCGAACCGACGATGTCGCGTTCGAGGTAGTACGCTATGTTGTTGTACTCCTGCTGGGTGAGTGGAATCTTCCGGTTGGCAGCGGAGAACCCGAGCTTCTCGAGTGGGGATTTTTTGTTGCTGGTCCTCCCGCCCGCGCCGATTGTAACAGACTCGTTCAGCAGTTTTGCGATCTGCTCCCTGAGCTGGGTTTCTGACGTAGGAACCGGTTCGTTCGGTGCTTTTTCAAGAATCGAGCTCTTCACCTCGCTGTATTTCTCCTGCTCGGCTGGCGACAGCGTAGGCTCGATCGCAAAGTAGTCGACACGACCCTCCTGTTCGGTGCCGTAAAGGTGGATGAAGATCGGATCCCCGACCGGCAGGAGGATGTTTGGGAACTTTGGCAGGTCTCCTGACAGTTTCGTCATGAATTCAGGGGTCTTGTTCGTCTCCTTGCGGAATTTATCAATGTATGCCTTCAGATGCGGGTTTCTCTGCATCGCCATCTCAAATTCATCCACTCAAACACCTCGACAAAATATCCTGACAGAACACCTCACGAGACCGCCGAAATCTCGATTACCAACCCCACGTTCGGCTCGATCCTGAATCCGACCATCTGTGTCACCTGCCCCTTCGCTCCTGTAAACTTGTTCACGACCATCGTCCGTTTGATCTCGTTCCCGCTCGCTTTCACCTGAAGAGATATATAAATATCACATGATGAATGCAACACCGACATAATGCTCTCATCCAGCTGGTCCGGCTCAAGAGTGATTATGATGACCTTCCCGATCCCGTTCAGTTTCTTGAAGAACGAGACGAGATCGAGCGTCTTCTCCGCGTCCGCGCTGTACTTGATCAGCGCAGAGATTGTGTCAATTATGATCACGTCCTTTTCGAAAAGCTCCTTTGCACTCATCAAACGCTGCAAAAAGTCAGTTCGTGTCTTTGCAGCCTCGACAAGCGGGATCACCGGGATATAGAGGAGATTGCCCTTCAGCAAATGGTTTGCGATCGGGTAATCGAGCGAGTACATCTGGTTGATGAACCCTTTTGTGGTCTGCTGGGTCGATACGATCGTCACAGTCGATCCGTTCTCAACCAGCCCGAAACACGTCCGCTGGGAGATCGTGCTCTTGCCACCGCCGCTGCCGCCCTCGATCAGGACAAGCGAGCCTGCCGGGAAGCCGTCGCCCAATTTACGGTTGAATTCATCACGTTCGAGATAAAACGATCTCAGTTCAGACACTTGTAGTCACTCCTTGCATTGTCACCCCTTGTACTGCGCTTCATTCTTCATGTCGTAGTAGAGTATCCGTAGCCTCTGGTCATCCACCTGATACGTCGGACACCAGTATTCGAGCAGAAATCCGATGATCTGCGTGACTTTGGACTCTGACCCTGCAAACTTGTGGACGGCGATGGAGCGCCTGACATCGCCCATCTCCCTCTTTGTCTTGATCTCCAGGTGGACGTCAGACGACGACTCGAATATGTGCGTAACCTCGGGATCGAGCATACCTTCATCAAGAGCGATGACAACTGTCTTTCCAACGGAACCGACCCTCTTGAAGAAATTTATCAGATCGAGCGTCTTCTTTGCGTCCGCGCTGTGGAATAGCAGGGAGGAGATCGTATCGATTATCACCACATCATTTCTGAACAACGTCTTTGCCGCCATCAACCGCTGAATGTAATCGGACTTTTGCTTCGTCTTCTGCAGGAGCGGGATGACCGGGATCATCAACAGTCTGCCACGCACCAGATATATGCCAATCGGATAGTCGAGCGCCTGCATCTGGGCAATGAACCCCTTTGTTGTCAGTTGAGTGGATATGAATGTCACGGAAACGTCGTTTTCCAGGAGTCCGAAGCAGATTCGCTGGCATGTGACACTCTTGCCGCTACTGCTACCGCCTTTTATCGTCACCAGCGAACCGCGGGGGAGTCCGCCCCCGAGTTTCTGGTTCAAGACATCTCGCTCGATTCCAAATGAATACAGGTCACCCATCACCACACCCGTTTTTCAATAATACTTCTGCGGTATTAAGTCTTCTGACTGCAAGACGCTCCCACCACAACCACCACAAGACAATCCTTAAGTAACATGCCCTATAAGCTTGGAATATGGGCGTCTATGAGGTTATCATCGTTGGGGCGGGTCCTGCGGGCATCACGGCAGGAATATACGCGCAGAGGGCACGTCTCGATACGGTGTTGTTGGAAAAACTTGGCGTGGGTGGGCAGATCGTCCTATCCGACAACGTCGAGAACTATCCCGGGTTTCAAAGCATCAGCGGATATGAATTGATGCAGAGATTCGAGGAACATGCGAAAGGATTCGGTCTCGAGGTCAAGGACGAAGAAGTGACTGAAATACGTGATGAGGGTGAGTATAAATTGGTACGAACTCACGACCACGAGTATAAGACGAAATCGGTCATCATCGCATCAGGAGCAAAGCCAAAACGTCTTGGCGTACCCGGAGAAGAAGAGTTCATCGGAAAGGGCGTATCCTTCTGTGCGACGTGCGACGGGTTCTTTTTCAGAGGTAGGGACGTTGCGGTCGTTGGAGGCGGAAATTCTGCGATAACCGAAGCCATATATCTTGCAAAGATCGTAAACAAGGTGTACGTTGTGCACAGGCGGGCAGAACTCCGCGCAACAAAGATTCTGCAGGAGCGAGCGCTCGAGAATCCGAAGATCGAGTTCGTCTGGAATTCAGTAGTCGAAGAGATCCTCGGAGATTCTACCGTTTCCCAGGTGTCGCTCAGAAACGTCGTCACGGGCGAACGTTTCCAGCTTTCGGTCGGCGGCGTCTTCATGTACGCGGGGCTTGCGCCGAACACGGAATTTGCAGACGTCAAGAAGGACGACGCGGGTTTCATCATAACCGATGAGACTCTTGCGACCTCGACTGCCGGGGTCTTTGCAGCAGGCGATTGCAGGAACACGATGTTGCGGCAGGTCGCAACCGCAGTCGGCGACGGCGCGCTTGCTGTGGCGTCGGTTGAGCGGTATCTGGGCTAAAACCTTGTGCTCCTGCCTCATGGCAATCCGGTGCCATATTGTCCATAATTCGTCGCCTCTGGCTGTGATGAGAGACCTTGGATTTACATCCCCAACCGACAGATGACAAATCTTAATGCAGGTAGCCACACATCATGAATGATGGATCAGACGAACCAGACTGACCCGCCGAACCAGCCAGCAGACCTTGCTGAAAAGTCGGGGCGATATGAGAAACTACTGAAAGACGCGCTTTTGAGTGCCGAAATCGTGCCAGATGGGTCATCGCACCTCATAATCGTCGCAAAAGATTATTTACTGATGGCGGAATCTTATTATACGGATGGCGTCCACTTTCTCAAAAGCGATGATCCGGTCAATGCGCTGGTTTCTTTCAGCTACGGACATGCGTTCATCGATGCGGGCGTGCGGCTGGGCGTCCTTTCCTTGAGGTGATTATGAATTACAAAGTGACGATGGAAGCGGCGTGGCCGGTGCGAGATGTGAAGACTGTGGATGATGCCATCGGTGTCGCGATAGCAGAAGCAGGCAAGCGGTTTCAGCCGAAGCTTGGCTTCGTGGATATCGAGATCGGATCGATCGTATGTCCGGGTTGCAAGAGGGAGGCGGACGCGGTGCTTTTGGTTGCGAATACGGCACTCGTTGGGCTGGTTTTGTCCATGAGGGTCTTTGATGCCGAAACAACAGAACATGCGGAGCGAATTGCCAAATCGGTGATCGGACGCGCACTAAAACGCGTGCCGTTGCGCGCGATCGAGGTTGAGGAATGGAACGGATAGGCGATGTTATCAGGAACGGCGCATATACCTGGATGCAAAATCCGGTTCTCTGCGCTCCGTTTCTCATTAATGCAATCGCTCAGGTCATGTTTTCAATCGTTGTTCTGGCAGGAGTCGCAATCGCAATCGGAACCGACGCATTCACGCAAATCGCATCGAGCATATCGGATTTTATGATCGTGGTTCAGTACGCAGACGAACTTCCGACCGGGATTATGTATGAGCTGTACCAGTTGATCACACCGTTCATCCGGGTGTTCGTCGCCGCGGCAATCGTTCTTGTGATCGGATGCACGCTGATCCGCACGTTCTTCATGGCTGGTGCGATCGGTATGGCGAAGGCGGCGACGATGGTCGGAACAACAGGATTGCACGATCTCCTTCGTCACGGCAGACAGAGTATGATCAGCCTCTTTCTCGCCAATATCGCAATCAGTCTCATGTTTCTTCTCGGAATTGTGTTTCTGGTACCGGGTGCCGTGATGGCACGGATGACCGATAACATCGGTATGCCCATGATTATACTTTTTATGGGTGTTTTATTATTTATAATTTATATAATCATCCTGTCACTCGGAATGACTCCGGTCCAGTATGCACTCGTCATCGACCATCTTGGAGCGATCGAAGGTATTGAAAAGGGATGGAGCTTCTTTTTAGATCACAAATTCGATGTTTTTCTGATCTGCGTTTTGATGATTGGGATAGCCATGTTTACCGGACTGATCGGAATCGTTTTTTACACGCATCCGGTTTCAGCAGCGATCTGGCGGTTCGTCGATGTTCTGATCAATCTTTGTGTTGTACTGCCACTGACGACAGCGTGGTGGACGCGCCTGTACATGGAGAGGGAAGGCGCAACGCCCGGGCACCATTGATCATATCCGCTTCAAATTAAGGGGCAACCGCGGCACTATCTAAAAAATTGGTGATTTATGATAATTATCGTAGATCCAGATTTCACAAATTTACGCAGACATTACCTCGAATCTGTGAAATCAGTGTTAATCTGTGGCTGATATGACTTTTAGCCACAGGTTAACACGGATGAACACAGATTGAGTTTTTTCTGTATTTTCAGAAAGACTGAAGATCAGGTTTTACCATGCTTTTTGAAGTGGATACCATTGATCGTATTTCATTCAATCATGGGCGTCATCATCAACATCAGCGTTACGTCGATAGCCTTCTCTTCTTTCTGATAACTTCTCTGCCAGCCCCGATTCAGGTTTTCGCGTGTGGGCTTTCCGCGAGCGTCCTGCCCTTCGCGTGATCTGCGCCGGGCAGTCCCCCATGCGTTGCATGTCCGCCAGCCGCAATCTCGCCCGGATGCTGCCGCCCTGATCTGATCGTGATCGATCGCTCCTGCGGGTGCTTGCGTGACTCTGGCATCACGTGGCGATTCGTGGATTTCGGATGCGGCGGCGGGTTTGCGGGCGGGCGGGCGGGGGTCTGGTGGTGTGCTGGTGAATCGCGGCAGAGAGAGGGGGCGTGCAAGCGTTCGTTCGGGGCAGAGTATATCGCTACAGAGACGGGATGTTAAGGTCCTTACAGATTTTATTGTCTGAAAATTACATTGTTGAGACCTATGTGGCTTCACAGGTTATCGCAGATGAGTTTGGTTTCATGCAGTCTCAATGTTTACGAGAATGGGTCAGTATCCGATCAGTCCTTAGTCACGGCAGAAACCGCTCCCCGCTCTTCAAGGAACCGTTTGTGATCTTCTCTTACGACCTCGTCTGACCCGAGTATGCTGTGGGACATTTCAGGAGAATATCCTAATTACAGGCTACATGTACCATTGGTCCCAGAGCATCCTCCACTGCACGCACATGATCTCAGGATGTTGAACTGGCTCGGCTGTACAATCGTCCAGTCGACCTTCGTTCCGTCCTTGTTATACAGCGACACACGCAGCGGTGCTTCGGAGAACTCGGACTGCATGACATCTACCACGAGGTATGCCGTGTCTCCGACATTTATTTCCATATCTTTTTTTGTCTTGCCAAAGAAGAGCCGCTTCTTTGACGCGTTCTGCTCTACCACTATGTTATTCCAGGTCTTGCCTTCGTTGATCGCTATGATCTCACAGGGGATTCTTGTTTCAGTCATGATCGGGATGTTTTAACACATTTTATATGGTTAGTCTCACGGCACCCTGTCTTCCTGAGCGCCGCAATATCTACTGTTTCATGGTTTTTGATTCATCACACAGCACCATCCTCTCGCTATTACTTAAGACTGTTTGCCAAAACCAGCGGTTCTGCTGACAAAAGAGCCGGATATTCCAAAACGCGTTACTTCAACCAAAACTACCACACATACCAGGGGGTTGAAAGACCCTTCTTTTACCATCACTTTTGACAGTTCATGGTCATCTCTTGCGTATGTTATCAGGGCGTATTTGATGAGGCATATCTCCCAATTGATTCGGAGTCCGGGTTTAATCTTCCCTGATTCTGATGGATTCTGTGGTTTCCAACCTTTGCGCCCTCGCGTCTTTCTCGTGAGCCAATTTATCGGCGATTTCGGTGTGGCGTGGCACCGATGAGGTTCTTCTGTCTGCGGGATTAAAATAAACCGAATGTTTGCCGCCTTCTCGCAAAAGTCTGCAACCGTTCCGCTTCAAATGTTAGAGCAGCGTTCGGCGCTTCATTCATGCCGCCACCAGCAATTCTTCTCTGATTGCATCCGACCCTATTTCAAGCCGCGTCAGTTCACGGTTTGCCTCGATAATCATCTCTACGGCTTCTTTCAGGTTTTCGCGTGCTTCCGGGAGTGTCCGCCCTTGCGTATTTGCGCCGGGCAGTTCCTCGACATAGCCGATCCACCAGTCACCGTCTCGTTCGAATACCGCTGTGAATTTGTTCATGGGTGATTGTGTTTTGCAGGACCTCTTTCAATTATCTGCCGTATGGCATCCTTGAAAATGCCACCTACTGCTTTAATCTCGAAATCACTTTATAATTCCGTTTCTTTTCATTATTCCGCAAGTTTTGAAAGAAGATATGCAGATCATAATTTGCTTGTTTTGCAAGCTCTTCGCCTGCTTTGCGGACCTCTTGAACAATCGGGTCTTTCAACACGGCTTACACCTCCATTAACTCTTCTGGCGTACAAATAATCGGGGTGTGAATGCCAGAGGATTCGTTTATCTTCACCAATTTCTTAATCACTTCACCATTGGCAAGATGGGTGCAGTTCCAGGTTACGAGATAATCGATGCCATGCGCAGAAGCAACAGCAAGATGAGCAGCATCACGAAAAGATTTTTCCGGGATATCTAATCGCTCCATGTATATTTTAGCCATTTCTTCAACCGTGTCATCTAATTCCAGATGTGGAAAGTCTATTAGTTCTCCGAGTCTCCTTTTAGCAGCATCCGGGTCACCAAAACTGGCTTCTTCAATTACAACCTCAGAAATAAAAACATTATATCGATTTATAGCCTTGTACCACCATTGCCGCGTAATCTCCTGATGAGCAAGGACTATGATATCCCGGCTGGGGGTCTGGTGGTGTGCTGGTGAATTGCAGCAGGGTAGATGGGGTGGGATGATGGTGATAAGTGATTCTTGAGAGACTGGCGCAGGTCTACGCGGGAGTGGAGGGTGCGGGCGGGGTGCGAGCCGCATACACCGCGTTAGGCAGAGCTCCGTGCATCGTGATTACGCAGTCGCAAGCTGTTGGCGGAGAAGATCGCTTGCCAGATTGCTGACTGTGACGCCTTTCTGCCGGGCATGCGCCTGGAGCACTTCAGCCACATCCGCTTCAATCTCAATTTCGTAGTAACGACCTCTAAATGTAGTCTCCACGTCTACAGTCCGAAAAGCATCCGGGTAGTCTGTCGTATCATGGGTGTCCCAGAACTCGGCTGCCTCTTCGTAACTGGCAAATTCTTCCGGAATTGGTTCAACGCGCTTTTGTTTGTTCATTGTAATACCTCCGTTTGGATGGACTCATACATATCAAATTATCCTGCTAAATAGTCACTAACACTAAGAATGTCAAATTTGACCCTTCCTTTCAACGGATCAAAGTCTTTGTCGCCAGTTATGAAGCAATCCGGAGAATAGAACAGTGCACATGCGAGTATCGGAGCATCTTTCACATCACGTATACTCAAATCTTTCAATGCAACACTTACCATCTCTTGATACTTTTCTCGTTCTATAACCTCTGATTTTGAAATGATTGCATAAAATAACGCCATTGCTTTTGGTAACTGCTTAGAATCGGAAAATTTCTTAGATATAATGCGTTCCGTCTCATCTATCACATCTTCTGATAATATAAGACATATTTCATCATCAAGAGCTTGAATCAAAACTTTTCTTGGCTTTCCACTGAAAAATAATCCTGAAATGAAGATATTTGTATCAATCATCACCTTTAGCATATTTTTCATCCCATGTGTGCTGCTTTTCCAGATCAACCAGATCGTTTAGTTCAGAAAGCGATAGATTCAGCTCCTTTGTCCGCTCATCAAAGACATCGAACGTTTTCTTCAATTCGTCCATTTTCTTTATGATGATAGCACCATCTACATCGATGAATAAGAGATTGCAACCCGCTTCTATCTTTTTCTTTCTTCGGATCTCTGCGGGGATGGTTATCTGCCCATCGAATGCCACTTTCGATATGCTTGCATACATTCTTACACCCAATACTACATTCGTTACGTTTCTCATATGTCTTTGGTCGGCACAGTCGAATGTTATGGTGATGCCTCCGCCATGCCACCCCTTCAAACGAATTCGCAGGCATCCGCGGGTAGAGGTTGGGGGCTAGTAGATTCGGTGGCGGAAAAGGGGCGAGCAGGAGGGTGGCGCAAGTTCGCGGTTTGCCTCAATTACTATTGCCACGGCATCTTCTTTGGTTTTCGCGTGGGGGCTTTCCGCGAGCGTCCTGCCCTTCGCGTGATCTGCGCCGGGCAGTCCCCCATGCGTTGCATGTCCGCCAGCCGCAATCCTGCCCGGATGCTGCCGCCCTGATCTGATCGTGATTGGTCGCTCCTGCGGGCGCTTGTGTGACTCTGGCATCGCGGGGCGATTCGTGGATTTCGGATGCGGCGGCGGGGATGGTTTGCATGAGTGTGGCGGGCGGGGGTTGGGGGCAAGACGGGGTGCGTTTTGGGAGCGTGGTGATGTTTTTGGTACCTCACAGACCTGCCCTCACCGCCGCCTGTAGGATCATGAGTGCATCGAGTGACGAGATTCGGCGATCATCATTCATGTCGCCGACAGGATCGTACTTACCAGTGACTGCGAGTTTAAGTGCGAGTACCACGTCAGCAGGCGTGATCGCACCGTCCTGATTGATGTCGCCTCTGTCTACAAAGCCCGCTTTTAAGATCGCTTTCTTCGCACAGTCATTTTGCATAAACAGATTCCAGACAATCCCGCTTCTGTGGTTCTCGATCATTGTCAGTATCGCACCCTGGTCTATGCCAATATATGTGGGAGCGAACCAGCCAATACCTGATTCCATACCCGGATTGAATGCGTCCCTGAAGCCATACTCGCCCCAGAGTCCGTCACCATAAGTTTCGTTCATGTAACGCAGTGCCGATATGGACTCATCGGGCGTGAATATGATCGAACCGCCGGCACCTGCAGGGGCTATCGTCCCATCATCGTTCTGGCGTGGACCGTGTGCCCCATAATTGCTGTCGTGCAACGGGCATTCGCATGCTGTCAATCCCCACACGTTCGGACCATAGCCGGTGTGATTGTTCGGGTTCTCTATGCAGTAAGCTCTGTTCTCAAGCGTGGCATTAACAGAGTTCTGGAAGTAATTAATGCCCGCCCTATCCGTTTTATCTCTTAAATCAAACCATATTTGAGGGTATTGGTATGTAAAAAGTGAAGTTGAGGTGCTTTCTACAAACATATAACTTTGATTCCTATAAGTGTACTCTACCCGCCTGTACGTCCTTGTCCATGCATCCCAGCTATCGTCTGGTGTCGGATGCGTGGAAGAACCCAGCGCAAGAAGAACTGCAAGCATGCCCTCGTTATACCCCTGCCACCTATACGGAAGAAAGCCCGTATCAGGTCTCCAGCCCATAGAAAGCGTGTCATCATCATTGAGCATCCAGTTCCAATCGACATCCTCGTAAAGCTTTGTAGCAACAGTTTCTATCTCTGTATCAGCAAAATACTGGCTGACGGTCAGCACACCCGACATAAATATCGCAGTATCGATTGAGGAGAAGCAATCCACCCCGTTCCAGTTTCCGGTCTCTTGGTCGAACCAGTGGGGGAAAAATCCATGCTCGCTTTCCACGTAAAAATCATCAGGGTTATCCGGATTATCATAATAGCTGTTAAGGGTGGCGTTTACGCATTGATAGCCTTCCTCGTAGCTTATCCACCCCCTTTCGATTGCAATGGGGATCGATGTGAGGTAGAATCCACTGGATGCGGAACTGCCAGTATGCCATGCAGTGCTCTCTATCGTAAAACCGCGCTCATCGGTGTTTTCATGGAAAAAGAGGAAGGTTTTGAGTTCGATCGTGTCTAAAAACTTCTCATCATCCACTTGTGCCGATGCAAGTTGGAGGTGAGGGGTTAAGAGAAACAAGATACATAAAATTAGTTTTATTCTTGAGTTATTAATCATGGCTCTGCCTTCTGATCTATTTATCCACTATTCCACATCCGAAGGAATCGGTTCGCCTGTGTTCAGTCCCCAGTATGGGTTGAGTTCTCGCTCGGCGAAGATGTACCACGCAGTAGCACCTATGTGTAATGCATTCGGATAGCCCCATCCAAACCCGGTTGAGACATTATCGTGGCAAGCCGCGACTATTCCTTTTCCATTGCTGTTATTCGCGGAGGTTTGAGCCCTGCGGAGCTCGTCTATGTACTGGTCTGACTTTTCGGTTTCATTTCCAATCTGATAACTGATGCACATCTGCGCAGTCCCTTCAAACCATATCCCGTCCCGGTCGCAATTAAAGTCGAATCCTTCAAATCCGCAGCAGGTTGTCTGACAGTTGTTTTCGATCCAATTGTTGATGGCAGATCTGTTTACATCATCCAGAGCCATCACACCCCATGTATTCACATCAAGAGGTCTAACGTCTCTGTTTATCGTTATTCCATCATTCATTGTTCCGGTCCAGAAATGCCCAACGCTTTCGTTCCACATAGATTCCACGAACGTCTTTGCGTATGTCGCCCCTTCTTGCCATGTGGAGTTGTTTGTAGCTTTGTAGAGATTCATGAATGCGACATAAACATCGATATTGTGCTCAGTTGACTTCCATTCCAGTTTTTGAGGTTGCCAACCAGTGTAGCCACCGGTGTAGCCTCCTGCACCACGAGTATCATAGCAGTTATCATATATCCAGTCGCCCATGCGTTTGGAGGAATTTAAATAGGTTGTATCGCCAGTAACCTCATAATAACGGAGCAGAGCTATAATTGTCCATGCCATGTTGCCCGCGCCAGTTCCCGGACTTTTGATGGAAGAATTCTCCCCGGTCGAGTCTGTAAGGTCGTTTGCCCAGTAACCGTCCCTTATCCGCCCATCATTGAAATCCTGATCGTGGTTCTGGCACCAGATCAGGGAATCGCAGAGGATTTTTGCTCTTGACAGATCCTCTGGAGTACCTCTGTCGATCAGAGCCAATATCACCAGATCATTATCATACACCCAAGCCATGTAGTCATCTGGATTGATTGGGGTGCCCACATAACTCTGGATCAGTCTCAAGGTGCTACCACTTTCGTATCGGTCCATCTGTTCGTATAGATGAGAATACGCCTTTTCTTCTGGCGATGGTTCTGTGCTGCCTGCTGATGTTTGCAGGATCATGAGCGCGTCGAGGGATGTGACGCTGCCATCGCCGCTGACGTCCCATCGCGGGTCGTGCGGGCGGCTGCCGACTGCGATCTGGAGCGCGATCGCGGCGTCTGTGGTGGTGACTGCTGGGCGTTCTGGTTCAGGAGCGCATGGGACTGGCTTGGTCTCGAACGGGTAGAACTCGACTTCACCCCGCCCGCCTTCTTCGTAGTCGCAGATGCTCGCATCGATTGTGCTGCTGTTCATTCCGGCGCCCCAGTAGTTGTGTTTTGCTTCGACATGGTTTGACTGATAGTTTCTGAACTGCCACTCCCAGCCACCAGTCGCAACGTTGTAGTTACCGTTCTCGATTACGTTGTTGTAACTGATGTTGTTGTCTATGCTTCCATCGGAGAGGCAAAAGCCACCCCGCATGTTGTTCTGCACCCAGTTACAGGTGATGATGTTGTCACTCGATAGATCCAAGTAGATGCCGTCACGGTTGTTCGATCTCACGATGTTGTTTATAAGCGTGTTGTTGCTCGAAACCAACAACCATATGCCATAGTCATTATTTGATGTGATAACGTTCTCTATTTTGGAATTCTTAGTATACGCAAACAGTACCCCCTTGTCGTTGTTCGTCAATGTCATGTCCTTGACTGTGATATTTGTGGAGTTCACAACTCCAACAAAACCAGCGTCGCTTGGAATTATTTTATCCCTCTGATTGACCCAATAATATATCGGCTTTCCATTCACGGTGTTACTCGCGTCTATACTTTGGGTGTAGTGAGAAATACGGTCACCAAAAACGCCGAAGTTACGCGTGTTTCCAGAGATCGTGTTCTCCGTTAATATGTTGTTGCTCGAAGAAGACAAGTACATGCTACCGTAGTTATCTATAAGTGTGTTGTTGTTTGAATAAGATAAGCGAATTTCCGAGACCTTGTTGTTACATAGTGTGTTGTTGCTCGAAGAAGACAAGTAGATGTCGTCGTAGTTATCTGTGAGTGTGTTGTTACTCGAAGAGTACAGGCGAATGTGCGAGGCGGTGTTGTTGGATAATGTGTTGTTATTTGAATTCAACAGCGAGATTGTGACGTAGTTGCTCGAATTCGCGGCGCTCTTCGTAAGTGTATTATTGCCTGATTCTGACAGTCGCATGTCGCCACAACTGTTCAAGTTCGCGGTATTGTTGGACAGCGTGTTGTTGCTCGATTTCGACAACCAAATACCACACCAGTTATTTAAATTCGCGGTGTTATCCATCAGCACGTTGTTGTCTGACCTACACAAGCGTATACCATCCCAGTTATTTAAATTCGCGGTATTGTTGAATAGTATATTATCACTCGAACAATCCATCCAGATGCCGCAGAGATTGTCCGAGGTGCTGACACTCTCTATTCTCGAATTCTTGGTGTGTGCGAATAATACTCCTTCGTAGTTTTTCGTCAGTGTCAGATCCTTAACCGTGATATTCGTGGAGTTTATGACTCCAACAAAGCCGGCATCACTTGGAATCTGCTCATCCCGCCGATTGACCCAGTAATAGATTGGTTTTTCATTCACGGTGTTGCTCGTGTCTATGATCTGAATGTAGTGGGAGCGGCTATCCCCCCTAACACCGAAGTTGTACGTGTTTCCAGAGATCGTGTTCTTCGTCAGCGTGTTATTACTCGAAGAATGCAGGCGGATGCCATAGTCATTTGAATTCGCGATGTTACCCACCAGTGTGTTGTTGCTCGAATCCGACAGCCATATGCCATACTTATTGTTCGAGGTGCTGACATTCTCTATTCTCGAATTCTTGGTATGTGCGAATAACACTCCTTCGTAGTTTTTCGTTAGTGTCATGTCTCTAACCGTAATGTTCGTGGAGTTCACGACTCCAACAAAGCCGGCATCACTTGGAATCTGCTTATCCTGCTGATCAACCCAGTAATAGATCGTCCTTCCATCCACTGTGTTGCTCGTGTCTATGTTGTGGATGTAGTAGGAAAATCCAAGACCGTTAACACCGAAGTTGTACATGTTTCCAGAGATTGTGTTCCTCGTCAGCGTGTTATTGCTCGAACAGAATAGCCAGATGCCGTGCTCGTTGTTTGAACTCACAGTGTTGTTCGTAAGTATATTATTACTCGAACCTAACAGCTTGATACCATCCCAGTCGTTCAAGGTTGCGGTATTGTTGGACAGTGTGTTGTTGCTTGAAGAGGACAATAGGATGCCGTAGCAGTTGTTTTCAGATACGTGATTATCTGAGATGTTGCAGTAATCCACACGGTTGAGGTGAATTCCAGCCATGACCTGACGACACCCAGTCCCATAGTCCGTACCCCTCGCCGCAGTCACTGCGAACCCGCTGATGTTTACCCAGTCTACAGTCACCTCAAAGACGTGTTTACTCCACCGTCCCCCTCTCCTCCTCGCGCTCACACTCACCACATCCGCGCCCTCACCTTCCAGCGTGAGCTGCTTATCCACATCCACATTCTCCCTGTAACTCCCGTTCCACACAAAAATCGAATCCCCAGCAGCCGCAGCATCCACCGCCGCCTGTATCGGCGCCCCACTTGCATTGAACGCGCCGCCCTCTTGCCACCAGCCGCTTTCATTGACGTACAGTTGTTCTGCGCTCGCCATACCGCAGAACGCGAGCCACAGCACAAGTATGATATGCCATTTCAGTTTGCCCATGGTATCTCTCCTTCTGTAATGAACCGGGACTCACACTACAAAAAACCTCCCCCAAAACCCCCCTCCGGCAGGCAGAAGACCCCTCTCCCGCCCGCCAGAACACCCCTTTACCCTTAGTGACCCTTCGCCGCGTATGTCTCTGCAATCAGCGCCCGCTTGAGCCGGTACTCGATCATCCGCCGGTCCCAGTTCTCTTTGTTCCCGATGAACCGGACGAGCCGCTTCTTCGTGGCACCCTCAAGACTGAAATCAGCCATGATCTCCTTGATTACAGCGTTCTGCGCCGCCTTCTCTTCCTTTGATAACTTCTCTTTCTCTGCCATTTCCAATCACCTCGAGACCGTGACGCTCGTTGCCATTCCCGTCGTCATCGGAAGCTTCACATTCGAAAGCACGACGCCCGGAGCAACATCCGAGACCTTGTACTTGATGACAACCTCGCCCTTGTCGGACGTGATTTTCACAGGAATTCCCTTCAGAAGCGAGTTCGCGGTCACCATATCAAGATTCATCTCGACAAAGTCGTTGTCATCGACGATACCGTTCCAGAAGAACGGACCGCCAGCATACACAAGCGCAGTCTCAACCGCGTCTGCTGTCGGGTTCGCATCCATCGCCCCGTACTCCGGCTTCTCATACGCAGGAACGACTCGCTCGTCCACCACGTCGATGCCAAGAGTCGCAAGCACAGCAGAATTAAGCTCTGTGAAGAGATCTGCTGGCTGCCCGATCAGCGTTCCGACTGCATCGATGCCGTCTGTGCCATCACCGCTGCCCACAAGCACTCTGCCTTCGGCATTCACGACAGTTCCAGCCTTCTTGTAGAGCGGCTCGGTTGCAACAACGATCTTTGCAACATCAGTGATCGCACTCGCCCGAGATGTGATCACGATCAGGTTGTCCAGTTTCCCGAGTGCCTCTCGCACAGCGGTCTCGTCTGGCATGATCTCGATCAGGTCAGAGTCCAGGCACACAAGCGTCTTGATTTTGCCATCGTTAATCTCTGCGATGATCTGGTCAAGGCTCTTCTGCTCGGTCTTCTTGCTTGCAAGATCGCATCCGACAGCATTCACGAACGGCTTCATGAACATGATCGCGGCACCTGTTGCCTTCGCGAGGTTGAGGAGCACCATCACACGATCCGGATCGGTGCTCGGGTTAATCTCTGCGATGATCACCGAATCACTGTCAAGAGCAAGCTCAGACCCGTAGTTGGCGGGATCGATCGTCTTGTTCTCATCAGCCAGGCTTACCGCCTTCCAACCGACCGCTGTTACCGTTGCACCGTTCTTCTTTGCTGCAAGAATTCTTCTTACGAGCAGGGGGTACTGTTCGTACGGATCGATGAAGAGCACGATCTTCTTCGCACTTTCGATTGCGTCGAGCGGGACACCCACGCCCATCGTCGGATGGCATTCAGCCGGAATAGATGCAAACGCCCCCATTCCGGTGTTAACAACCGCTCCCTTGCTCTCTGCAAGTTTCATGAGTGCAAGATGTTCTTCGCACGTCGTGTTTCCGACAGAGACAAATGCTGCACCATCGCCGATTGCTTTTCCTGCCGCAGTGACAGCGTCCGAGAACTCGACCTCGTTTCCATCGACTCTGGAGGTTGCATTCTTGAGATTCGCTGACAGCCGCACTCCGAACCTGCAGAGTTTGCCTGCGTTAACGACTGCGTCCTTGCGCCAGTCGATGTCAATCGTGCCGTCATCCTTTTCGCGAACGTACATCCCGCACGCTATCGAGCAGCCCGGACATACTGTGGTAAATATATTTTCATTCATTTGATCACCTCAACAAGTACCGACTCAAAGGGCAGTTTTTGATCAAACTTTTGTGAAAAGTTTGCCTCGCACATCATTCCCCCTCCTCTAGCAGGTCAACTCCGAAGAACGGCGGTGTCGTCATGTCCATACCCGGCTTGTACTCAAACTCCTCCTGCATCGGTCTTGCGAACCTCTGGTAGATGTGCGTAAGCGATATATCGACCGGACAGACGTCGGTGCACTGTCCGCATCCGATGCACGAGTCCATCAGGTGCACGAACCGCACAAGGTGGAATAGCGACATCTTGTATGTATCTGCTGCTGAACTGAACTCGGTGCACTTCGCACCCTCTCCACACGCACATACCGGGCAGACCGCCTTACATGCACCGCAGTTGATGCAGTCCGCAAGAGCATTCATGTAGTAGTCGAGATGGCTTCCCTCAATCGGCGCAAGATACTTCTCGTCTGCAGCGGCTGCAACCTTCATCATCGCGCCATCCACTTTCGCCCTGATCGCTTTGCCCTTATCGTCCGCAGGTGTGATCTCGACAGCTCCGGCGTCGATTGCGTTCTGCAGTATCTTGATTCCTTTCTCTGTGTTGATCTCAACAAACGTCCCTTTACCTGCAAGGTCGCCTACAACGCCCCAGTTTCCACAGGCGATGTCTGCCATCGTCGGGATGTTTACTGCGCAGTACTGGCAGGACTCACGTCGTCCGTAGCCCTCTTCTTCGAGCTCGTCGATCTTGATTGCGTGTTCCTCGCCGTCCTTTGTCTCGAAGATCAGCTTTCCTTTGTCGATCTCCTCGCCTGCAATCTCTTCGGGGTCAAGTTTATACACGGTCTCAAGCATCTTTCGGGTCACTGCCGGGTGCATCGTGCCGCCGCAGTTCAGTCCCACGATGTAGGTCGTGTCGATGTCCACCTGCTGCCTCTTTGCCTGCTCGATCGTGGCTCTCGCATCGCATGGCTTTGCAGGGAGCGCAACCTTTGTTCCGTAGTCGAGATAGCGTGATAAGACGATCGGAACCGAGTGCATCGATCCGGCTGCTGCTTTCACCTCTTCGGGGTCCGATGTCACGATCGGGACCGCTTCGAACTCTCCGAGCTTCTTTAAGACCACAACTGCCTCGACAAGCCCTTTCTCAAGTGCTGCTGCAAGCATTGCGGTAACAAGACCTCCTGATGCGCCGCGGGTTCTGATATCCTCATCTGTCGCCCATCCGACGTAACAGTCTCCTATGTCCATCTACACCACCCCCTCAGGCTTGAGCGGACTTGGCCCTACCTTCTTGATCTGCTCTGTGAACTCGGTTACAACGTTTGCGTACCGCTCGCCCTCTGATGCCGAGATCCAGTCGAGCTTGAGCCGCTCGTCCTCGAGTCCGAGCTCGTTCACCATCGCTTTTAGGAATTTGTACTTGATCGTTGCCTTGTAGTTGCCGTTCACGTAGTGACAGTCTCCAATGTGACATCCTGAGAAGAGAACGCCGTCTGCGCCCTCAAGGAACGCGTTTAGGATGAACATCGGATCCATTCTGCCAGAGCACATCACTCTGATGACACGCACCGTTGGCGGCTGCTGAAACCTGCCCATTCCCGCGGAGTCAGCTCCTCCGTACGAACACCAGTTACAGCAGAACATCACAATCTTTGGCTGCCATTCCTCACTGGTTGTTCCTGTCGCTGTTGCTTCTGCCATTTTTCACTCACCTCCGTACTGGAAGACGTTTCTCACCTGTGCCAGCACCTGATCGTTCTTGAAGTGGCTCTGTTCGAGCGCACCTGTCGGGCACGCGGTAACACAGGTGCCGCAGCCCTTACAGAGAGCCTCGACAACATTGATGCGGCGGTCGCCGTTTGTTCCGACGATCTCAAAGACTCCGTACGGGCACTTGTCAACACAGACGCCGCAGACCACGCACTTGTCTTCGTCGATTCTTGCGGTGATTCCCATGATCGGAGCCGATCCCACCGAGAGAAGTCTCGTCGCACGTCCTGCTGTTGCGCTGCCGTGAGCGGTCGCATAAGCGATATCTCTCGGACCTGCCGCACATCCTGCAACGAATACGCCGTCTGTCGTCGTGTCAACCGGCGCAAGCTTCGGATGCAGTTCTGTTAAGAAGCCGTCTGCTGATCTTGGCAGCTTGAGGATGCTTCCCATCTCGCTGATGCCCTCGTTCGGGACAAGACCGGTTCCAAGCACGAGAAGATCCAGTTCCACGTTCGCGATCTCGCCTTTCAGGGTGTCCTCGACTCTCACAATGATATTTCCGTTCTCCTTCTCTGTGATCTCGACAGGCTTGCCCCTGATAAACTTGACACCAAGGTCGCGTGCACGGTTGTATGCCTCCTCGAAGCCCCTCATGGTCGAGCGTATATCCATGTAAAAGATGTAATGGTTCGTTTCAGGTCGCTTCTCCTTTAAGAGCTGCGCGTTCTTGATTGAGAACATGCAGCAAACTCCTCCTGAGCAGTAGATATTCTCGTTCACATCCCTTGACCCGACACAGTTGATGAATCCGACCGTAATCGGCTCAACAGCGTCAGATGGTCGCACCACATGTCCTCCTGTAGGTCCTGCGGCATTGAGCAAGCGTTCAAACTCCATTGTGGTTATCACGTTGTCATAAAGCCCGTAGCCATAGTTATTGTGTGGCAGCGGGTCAAACGCATCCATCCCGACAGCGACTGTGATCACGCCGACCTTGAGCTTCTCATAGATCGGCTCCTGATCATACCTGATCGCCCCAGCCTCGCACGCCTTCTCACACGCTTTGCATCCGATGCAGTTATCCTTGTCAAGCACTGCCCGCATCGGGACAGCCTGTGGGAACGGGATATATATCGCCTTTCTGATCCCGAAGTTCTCGTTGAACTCGCTCGGGAGTTCAACAGGGCAGACCTCCTGACATGCGCCGCAGCCTGTGCAGATGTCTGTGTCAAGATAACGCGGCTTATGCAGCACAGTCACCTCGAAGTTGCCGACGAAACCGTCCACATCGGTAACCTCGGAGTACGACATGATGTTGATGTTCTTGTTTCGTGCGACCTCGACCATCTTTGGTCCGAGGATGCAGATCGAGCAGTCGTTTGTCGGGAATACCTTGTCGAACCGTGCCATCCGTCCGCCGATCGATGGTTCCTTCTCAACGAGATAGACATTGTATCCCATGTCCCCGAAGTCGATTGCAGCCTGCATTCCTGCAACGCCTGCGCCGATCACGAGCACGTTCTGGTCAACAGGCACAGACGACTCCTCAAGTGGCTCAAGCAACCGAGAGCGGGCGACACCCATCCTGACGAGGTCCTTTGCCTTGGCTGTCGCGCCTTCCCAATCCCACATATGAATCCATGAGCACTGGTCACGGATGTTCACGAACTCGAACTGGTACGGGTTGACGCCAGCCTCCTTACAGCATGCCCTGAACGTGGGCTCATGTGTCCGCGGCGTACATGATGCCACAACCACCCTGTTCAGGTTATGCTCCTTTATTCCTGCCTGTATCTCTGCCTGTCCCGAATCTGCGCATGTGAACTTATTGACCTTCGTATGCACGACATTCGGAAGGGTCAGCGCGTAATCAGCTACCGCCTGGGTATCAAGATACCCCCCGATATTGACGCCGCATTCGCAGACAAAGACACCGATACGTGGTTCTTCGCTTTCCATTATGGTTCTCCTCTCGTTAACTAGGTTGTAATTCTCATACAGTGGTGTTGTGATAAGCTTTTTGAGATGGTAAAGGTCGTGTTCTGCCAAAAAAATCGCTCTTCATCTCTGTTATCACATCCTGTTGAAACACCTCTTGATGATCGCATGTCTGTAGCGAGCACGAAAACTCATCAGTAGCATTGTATTTAAGGGTAACGTTGGGACTACTTGGGGACTCCGAAACCTTTTAATATTGCTCTGACTACCCTATACCTACTCATGAGTAAATTTCTGTTTCGCAATAAACCGTCCCCTAACAGATCAGAGGATGGAAATGGCGTTTCATGATCGTCATAGCTAACAAACGAAGCAGTAGGTGAATATCGGTGACCAACAATTCAAGCAATGCTCAAGTGTGTTACCAGTGCGGCACCTGTACTGCCATCTGTCCTGTGCGTAGGATTGTTCCATTCTCTCCAAGAGGCGCAATCTACGATTCAAACATCTACGACACAGATACAGACGTCTGGGATTGTCTTACCTGCGGACAGTGCGAAGTAGCCTGTCCACAGGGTGTGCGCTTGCTGGACTTCTTCCTCGATCAGAGAATCGGGGGTAAGCCCAGAGATATCGTACATAAAGGCGTCTTTACAGAACTGGCAGGCTTGATGACGCGGCTTGGTAACAGCAAAACGACCCTCCTTGAGGGTGACGGCGCATCCGAAATCGGATACTTCCCCGGATGTGTAGACTTCCACGACATGTTCTTTGATCTGGATGTTAATTTCAAAGAGATCGCAACATCGAGTGTATTGCTCCTCGCAAAAGCAGGACTCAGCCCCCGAATCATGCAGCTCAAATGCTGTGGGCATGACCAGCTCTGGCAGGGGAATCAGGAGACGTTCGATAAGCTCAAAGAGGAGAACACGAAGATCATCAACGAGAGCGGCATTGAGACCCTCGTTGTGAGCTGTGCGGAGTGTTACAGGACGTTTTTGATGGATTACGACCTCGATTGCGAGGTTAAGCACATCAGTCAGGTTCTCGCAGATGCAGATCTCGGGATCACGAATGGCAGTGCGACCGCTGCAATCCATGACGCGTGCAGGCTCGGACGCCACACAGGCGAGTATGATGCCCCGCGAAAGGCGATTGCAGCGACCGGCGCAAACATCGTCGAGATGCAGCACAACCGCGAGAACGCTCTTTGCTGCGGCGTCAGTTCGATGATGAACTGCAACGACCGCACAAAAGCACTCCGGGTCCTGCGGATGGATGAGGCGAAGGCGACGGGTGCGGATGTGCTGATCACGTCGTGTCCGAAGTGTCTTGCGCATCTGAACTGCCTCAAGGAAGAGGAGGATTCCGAGCACGGGCACGATTACCCGTTTGAGGTAATGGATCTTACCGTGTATCTGGCACGCAAACTCAATAGTGGTAATGGCGGCGATGGAGGCGATGGTGATGAGTGACACAATCAAGACAAGCGACCTCGACAAAACATTCAGAGACGAGGTAATGACAGAACCCGGTGCTGAAAAGTTGATCTTATGCTTCAACTGTACAGGCTGCACCGCGGGCTGCACGATGGCGGAGCACGAGCCGAACTACAACGTCAGGCAACTACTTCGGATGGCAAACCTCGGGATGCGGGATGAGCTTCTGAACCACCCGTACCTCTGGAACTGCACGACCTGCTACAAGTGCCAGGAGCGATGCCCGCAGGGTGTTCCGAACGTGGACATTCTCTTGAAGATCAGAACGATGGCTGTGCACAGTGGAATTATGCTCGACAATCACAGGAAGGTCGCGCAGTTGATGGCAAATACCGGGCACGCTGTTCCCATAAACG
>Ga0190315_1000289_pt1 | contig 28732 bp, 22 predicted proteins | sample 48701101_MG_FD_161673 | JGI IMG/M metagenome (GOLD analysis project Ga0190315, IMG submission 161673) | Hydrothermal vent sediment bacterial communities from Southern Trench, Guaymas Basin, Mexico - 4870-11-0-1_MG | ecosystem: Environmental > Aquatic > Marine > Hydrothermal vents > Sediment ...
TAAACCAAAATCTTTTAGGGTCATGCGGAAATGATTTTGCGGTTGATCTGAAATTGAGTAAAGAAGCGTCAGATAAAATTTATGATTATACAAAAAAAATAGGCGAGTATTTAAAAACCCTTGGCTACAAAGGAATTTTCGGATTGGATTTTGTGGTTAATGAAAATAATCAAGAAGTTCATCTCATTGAGATAAATCCCCGCCTGACCGCTTCAGTTCCCGTTTTTACCAAACTGCAAATTAAAAATAATGAATTGCCGTTTTTGGCGCTTCACATTTTGGAATTTTTGGGATTGGATTATACCGCCGGATTAAAACCATCATTTCAGAATAAAAATAGTTTTTCCCAGTTAATTTTGAGAAACACGCTAAGTTATCCAGTCAAAATTTTCCGAGCTGTTCCTTCAGGATTATACAAGTTAGAAAATAATAAACTTAAGTTTATTGAACCAGGTTATTGTTTGGAATCATTAAATAATACGGATGAGTTTTTAGTTCAATGCCTGTCTTCTGGAAATACGGTTAATCCCAATATTGAATATGCCAACATTCAGATGAATAATGGGGTTATGAATAATAAATTTAAGTTAAGAAATAAAAGCAAAGTAATTCTAAAACTGCTGTTTAAAGAAATAAAATTAAAAAAAATTAAGAAATTAGAAAATTAAAAAATGAGGGAAAATATCCAACGCAAACCTGACTATTCTCTTTTGGCGACCGTTTTTGCCTTGGTCATTTTTGGGCTAGTTGTTCTTGCCAGCGCCAGCGTGGTTGTTTCGCGGAATAAATTTGATCAGAATTATTATTATTTTTTTCACCAGCTTATTTACGGCGCTTTGGTTGGATTTATTTTTTTGGCGGTTGCTCAGAAAATAAATTATCGCTTTTGGAAAAAATACGCTTTACTTTTATTTATTGCCGGATTGGGACTTCTTTTTTTGACGCTTGCTTCAGAGGCATATAACAAGGCAAGCCGCTGGATTACGATCGGCGGGTTTTCGTTCCAGCCGGCGGAAATTTTTAAACTAGTTTTTATTTTATATCTCGCCGCTTGGCTGGAAAAGAGAGAAAAAGAGATTAATAATTTTTCAACCGGATTGGTTCCTTTTCTGGCTATTTTGGCGCTGGTTGGAATATTGCTAATAAAACAACCCGATATTGGAACACTGGGAGCGATTATAGCGATAGCAATGGCTATTTATTTTGCCGCCGGCGTCAAGATTTCTTATCTTCTAGTTATTATTTCTGGGGGAATAGCCGTTTTTTGGGGGTTGATAAAAATGGCGCCTTATCGGATTAATCGGTTGACGGTTTTTCTTCACCCAGAAGTTGATCCGCATGGAATTGGCTACCAGATTAATCAAGCTCTTTTAGCGTTGGGTTCCGGCGGGATTTTGGGTTTAGGTTTGGGGCATAGCCGCCAAAAATACAACTATCTTCCCGAGCCGATTGGCGATTCCATTTTTGCCATTATCGGCGAAGAAGTTGGTTTTGTTGGTCTTTTAATTTTACTGGCCCTTTTTATTATTTTTGCCTGGCGGGGTTTCAAAATTGCCCAAGAAGCGCCGGATAGTTTTGGTAAACTGGCGGCGGTTGGTATTACTAGCTGGATAACTTTTCAAGCGTTGATGAACATTATGGCGATCACTTCACTTATTCCTCTTACTGGCATTCCTCTTCCTTTTATTAGCTACGGCGGCACGGCTTTGGCAACTTCTCTTTTGGGGGTAGGAATTTTATTGAATATTTCCAAATATAGAAAATAAAAATCGGGCACCATGATATTGGAAAACAGCTTCTTCTTTTTTTGTTTAAAAAATGCTAGAATAAAAAGAGTTAAATCGCTTAAAATTAAAATAAAACTATGAGAATATTACTAACAGGCGGAGGGACGATGGGGCATTTGACGCCAATGGTAGCGGTGATAGAATCCATAAGAAAAATAGCTGATGAATATTTTAACGAACCGGTAGAATTTATGCTAATTAGTTCGGATAATGAATTCATTGACGCTGTCATTAAAGAAACACAAATTCCTTACAAAATTATTATCACTGGCAAGTTGAGAAGATATGGATCCATTCATAATTTTATTGACATCTTTAGAATACCAATCGGGTTTATTCAATCCTTGTATTATGTTTTTTTCTATATGCCCGATGTTATTTTTAGTAAAGGAGGATCTGTTTCATTGCCGGTTGTTTTAGCAGGTTGGATTTTTAGAATCCCGATTGTCATTCATGAGTCGGACGCGGTAGCGGGACTGTCAAACAGAATAATGTCTAGATTTGCCAAGAAAATAGGAGTTTCTTTCGAGGAAGCAGAGAAGTACTTTAATCCTAAGAAAATCGTTTTTACCGGCAATCCTATCAGGGGACTTATTACTAGGGGCGATATTGAAAAAGCCAGAAAAAATTTTTCTTTAGGTGAAGATAAACCCGTGATTTTGATTATGGGCGGCAGCCAAGGATCAAGAAATATTAATAATCTTATTTTAAAAATATTGCCCGATCTCTTGAAAAAATATCAAATAGTTCACCAGTGCGGAATTAATAATTATGAGGAGATAAAGAAAAAAATAGAAAAAGTTAATATTCCTAATCTTAATAATTACCATTTATTTCCATTTTTTGAAGAAAGTATTGCCGACGCGTATGCGGTAGCTGATTTAATTGTTAGTCGGGCGGGAGCTAACACAATCGCTGAAATTATGGCGGTGGGAAAACCAAGTATTTTAATTCCCCTTGCCTCCGCTGCCAGCGACCACCAAACAAAAAACGCTTTTATAATTGCCAAGACGGGAGCGGCAGTTCTACTAAGCGAGAATAATTTAACCTCGCGTTTGCTTTTGAATGATATTAATAATCTTTTTAATAATCATTTAAAAATGATGGAAATGACAAGAGCGGCTAGACAGCAATCTCATCCAGAGGCTGCTAGAAAAATTGCCGAGGAGATTATAAAGTTGGGGATGTGATATTATGCAAGTTATACAAAACACTTTTCTGCCATTCCTAGCAATAAATATGTAGATTGTAAAATCTATGAATTTAAACAAACTTAAAAAAATTCACTTTATTGGTATTGGCGGAATTGGATTAAGCGCGATTGCTCGGTTAATGAAGGAAAAAGGGAAAGAAGTAAGCGGCTCTGATTTGAGCTTTTCTTTGGTGATAGATAAACTGGAAAAATTAGGAATTAAAATTTATATTGGGCAGGTAAAAGAAAATATTTCGGATGATATTGATTTGGTAATTTACACAACCGCCATTCCAAAAAATAATCCAGAGCTAAAAAGGGCAAAAGAATTAGGAATAAAAACCATTACTTATCCAGAAGCTCTGGGATTGGTTTTTAATGATAAATTCGGCATCGCGGTTTGCGGAACGCATGGCAAGTCAACTGTTTCTGCGATGGCGGGGATTTTGTTAGATGACGCAAAATTGGATCCTTCTGTAATCGTAGGAAGCATAGTGCCGAGATATGACAGTAATTTAAGAATTGGAAAGAGCAAATATTTTGTTGCCGAAGCGTGCGAATACGAGCGGTCGTTTTTGAATTTGTATCCAAAAATAATTATTCTAAATAATATTGAGCTTGACCATACGGATTATTATCGGGATTTGGATGATATGAAAAGCGCGTTTCGGGAGTTTATTTCACATTTGCCAGAAGATGGAATATTGATATGTAATAGCGATGACAAAGAAATTCAAAATTCAAAATCGCAAATTCCAAATTCCAAATTCCAAATTCTATCTTTTGGTTTGGGTGAAATTAATAATCTACGGGGTTATGATGTTAAATTTGAAAGCGGAAAAACTAAATTTAAAGTGTCCTATAATAGCAAAGATTTGGGTGAGTTTGTTTTGAAAATGCCGGGATTGTTTAATGTTTATAACGCTTTAGGAGTGATTGCCTTAGGATTAATTTTAGGTATTTCGGCTGAAATAATAAAAAAATCACTCGCTAATTTTTCGGGGATATGGAGAAGATTTGAAATAAAGGGGAAGTATAAAAATGCTTTGGTTATTTCCGATTATGCGCATCATCCAACAGCGGTTAAAGCAACGATAGAAGCGGCGCGAAAGTTTTATCCGGATAAAAGAATTTTTGCCGTTTTTCAACCGCACCAGCATAACAGAACAAAAAAATTGTATCAGGATTTTTTGAAATCTTTTGACAGCGCGGATGTTTTAATTTTATCGGAGATATTTGATGTGGCTGGAAGAGAAGAAGTTTCAGATCAGGATGTTAGTTCGCCGCAACTAATTAAAGATATCAGAAAAAGAATAAACAAAAAGAAATTAGAAATTAGAAATTGTAAATTAGGAATTGATTTTGTTTTTTACGCTAGGAATTTAAAAGAAACGAAAAAACTGATTGACGCTAATATTAAGACAGATGATATTTTGCTGATTATGGGAGCGGGAGATATTTATAAAGTGGCGGACGAATTAGTAACGAATTAACAACGGATTATTAAAACAACGGATTATTAAAACGGTATTTAGATTTTGGGATAAATTTTGGAAATTGACAAATAGTATCATAGTATATACTATGATACTACTGCTGCGGAAAAATATTATGAGGGTGAATAATGAGTATTTGTTAATAATTCATAGTATATACTATGATACCGAAGTGTTTTAGAAGATATTTTAGTTAGTGAAATTTCTTGATACTTGTATTAGTTGAAGTTATCAAGAGGAATTTTTTCTTCTTGATACATTTCTATACATTTCTATACATTTCTATACTTTTCTTGGTATTTTATTAGCTTACTACGAGATAATTCATTCAACTATAATTTTAATAACTAATCCGAAACTATGGCAAAATTTAATCCTTCAAAATTATCTCAGCCAAAAGAAAGAGAAATTCTGGATGAATTTTTTGGAGTAATTACCTCTTTAGAGTCTGTAGACGAAGTCAAGAAATTTTTCATTGATCTTTTGAATAAGCAAGAAACTATTATGCTGGCTCGCCGCTTAATGGTGGCTAAATTGTTAGACAGGGGATTCACTTACGATGAAGTTAGCAAGATTATGAAGATGGGAAAGAATACTGTTGCTAATGTCGCTCGTTGGTTTAATCATGGAAACGAAGGATATAAAATTGCTTTAAAAAGAATAGAAGAATTAGAAAATAAAGCGCTAAGAAAAGAAAACAAAAAAATAAATGAGTCAACAATTCTGAGTCCTGAATATATTAAGAAAAAATACGCTTTATATTTCTGGCCGGAGAATGTGGTAAAAGAATTGATGGAAAAATCGGAAGAAAATTCCAAAAAGAAAATAAAAAGAAAGTCGGTAATTGAAAAGTTAAAAAAGTGAATAGAGATGAATAGAAATGGAAAGGAAGTTTAGTACCATAGTATATACTATGGTACTAAACGCAGCTGAGTATAAAAATTTTTAAAGAAAAAGAGAAAAATAGGTTAGTATCATAGTATATACTATGATACCGAGTGCGTATAAAATTATATTGTGAATTATGTTTGGAAATTGTGAATTATGTTTGAAACTATATTTGGAACTATGTTTGAAATAATTTTGGAGTGAAATTAAAAATCTTTTTCTTTTATGGAGTTTATTTTTATGGAGTTTACTAACGACCTGAAAATTATTTGGCGGTTTTTGTCAAAGTATAAAAGGCAATTTTATATCATTTTCGCTGTGGCGATTTTCGCCACTGGATTCTAAATCGGAGTTGTTAGTTCAGGAGGCGCTGAAAAGATTAATCAAGGGCCGCACGACTTTTGTTATTGCCCATCGCTTAAGCACCATTATGCACGCGGACAAAATTTTGGTAATTGATAAAGGAGAAATTGTAGAAGAAGGAAAGCATGAAGAGCTGATGAAAAATAAAGGACTGTATTATAAACTCTTTACTTTGCGGTCGCTGGGAGAAAGCAACAATTGAGAATATCAAGGTTCAAATATCAAATCAATGCCAAATTTCAAATGACGAGTTTTCCCTGCTGCCGCGGTGGCTTAGCTCTGCGGGAACATAAAATCCATACCCTAGGGTATGAAACTATAAGAAATAGCAGAATAAATAAAAAAAAGTTCAGATGTTAATCTGAACAGGTCAGCTAGCTAGTTTTGTTCTGGGTTCTTGCAAAATATCCTTCTTTTGCCTTTATCTTCCATTTTCGCTACCGTGAAGAGTCTAATTTCAATAGGCAGCTTCTCAAAGATTTTGGCTGTAAGCAACATAATTTCTTCTTTGCTTGAACCAATATCGCCAAGAATTTTTTCCTTGACGTTAAGCGATTTACGAAGGGACCACGCTCTCTCAATAATCTTTTGGTCTTGAGTCTCCGGTTTAGCTGCCTCTCTCACGATCTCGAGTATGATTCTCATTCCCTCAATCATGTTTTCATAGAGTTTTTCTTCAAGCTCTATGAATTTCTCTGATTCTTTTTCGTTCACTTGTTATACCTCCTTTATTCAAGTTTATCGTAAAACTAGCATAAATAAAAAATATGTCAATCAAAATTAAAAAAAACATTCCGCTTTCAAAATACACTACTTTTAAAATTGGTGGTCCTGCCAAATATTTTTGCCTGGTGAAAAGTAATGATGAAATAGAAAAAGCGCTGGAATTTGCGGAAAAGAATAAATTAAAAATTTTTGTTTTAGGCGGGGGGAGTAATTTGTTGATTTCAGATAGAGGTTTTGATGGACTGGTCATAAAGACACAAAATACGAGATACAAAATACAAAATTCTAACATCATTTGCGACGGCGGATTATCTTTAATGAAATTAGTTTCTGAATCGGTAAAAAGCAATTTAACCGGACTTGAATGGGCGGCGGGGATTCCGGGGACGGTTGGCGGGGCGATTGCGAATAACACAGGGGCGAATGGGAAATGTATGGCGGATGTTGTAAGGGATATTGAGATATTGGATATTGGATATTGGATATTAGGAAATTCTCCTAACCCGCTTTTACAAAAGGGAAATAAAATAATTCCCTCTTTATCAAAGAGGACTAGGGAGATTTCCGGGTTGGAGATTAGAAAATTGAATAATAAAGAATGTGAGTTTTCTTATCGGGATAGTGTTTTCAAAAGAGAAAAAAAATATATTATTTTAAGCGCTGTTCTAAAATTAAAAGAGGGAAACCGGGAAGAAAGTAAAAAAACAATTTCGGAGATTTTAAAATCAAGAAAAGAAAAACAGCCCTTGGAATATCCAAGCGCGGGGAGCATTTTTAAAAACCCAGCTGTTGATGACGAGCATTTTAAGAAACTAATAAAAAAATATCCGGAATTAAAAAATATTGTCAAAGATAATATTGTTCCCGCCGGGTGGCTGATTGAAAAAGCGGGATTAAAAGGTAAAAAAATTGGCGGGGCGATGATCTCGGAAAAGCATTGCAATTTTATTGTTAATTTTAACAACGCTAAAGCGGAAGATGTGGTAATTTTAATAAGTTTAATTAAGCAAAAGATAAGAACATATTTTGGAATTCAGCTAAAAGAGGAAATTGAGTATGTGGGGTTCTAGGCAGATTTTGCTTTATTATTATATTGTGCTAGTATTGTAGGAGTGAAAGTTTGCCATTAACATAAAAACTATGCGTATTATTTTAAAGGGAACAAACCTGGAATTAAATCAGGAACTGAGGAATTATGTTGATAAAAAAATTGGAGAACTGGACAAATTTTTAGAAAATATTGACGGAGCGCTAGAGGCAAGAGTAGAGCTGGCAAAAACGACGCGGCATCATCAACAGGGCGACATTTATCGGGCGGAGGTTAATCTGGATTTTAGCGGTAAGATCCTGCGAGCAGTGGAGGAGAGGGAGGATTTATTCAGCGCTATTGACGGAGTGGAGGATAAATTAAAAAGAGAAATTATTAAATTCAAAGGCAAGCGAAATACTGAGATTAAAAGAGGGACGAGAATCATTAAAAAATTTAAACATCTTTCTCCGATGAGTTGGGTAAAAAACGAGTTCAGAAAGTTTAATAAGAAGAGATATAAGAAATAGGACGAGATGAAAAATTGAAAGTAAAAAAACGACAAACGACAAGGAAAAATTCAAAAAGAAATTCAAAGCGAGAATTTGCAATTTTATTTTAAGATTGATAAAATTTGTTGATGATTTTAAAAAGAACAACTCTATTTTTTTGTTGTTTGCTAAAATCAGTTAATGAAAATAAGTTTTGGATTATTCTTTATAAGAGGCAGTGAAAAAGAAAATCGGGAAAAACCAACGAGTTTCTGAAAGAGTTGGTGGAGGTTTTAAATGTCTTGGAATCCGACGCCATCACTTTGAAAAATAAAAGATAATTTTTTAATTTTAGATTGTTATTTTTAATTTTTAGTTTTCAGTTTTTAATTTGAAATATGTCAATATTAACAAAAATTTTCGGTGATCCAAATGAGAAAGCCGTTGGAAAATTAAAACCGGTCGTGGAAGAGATAAATAAGCTTGAAAAGAAATTTGAGAAATTTTCTGACGAGGAAATAAAAGAGCAGACGGGCAAATTTAAAAAGCGGATAAAAAGGGGTGAAACATTGGATAGCATTTTACCCGAAGCGTTTGCTTGTGTTAGGGAAGCAGCGAAGAGGACTTTAAAACAACGGCATTTTGATGTTCAGTTAATGGGAGGGATTGTTCTTCACCAGGGAAAAATCGCCGAGATGAAAACAGGAGAAGGAAAAACTTTGGTTTCCACGCTGGCTTTATATCTCAACGCGTTGGAAGGCAAAGGCGCGCATTTAGTTACTGTCAACGATTATCTTGCCAAAAGAGACACTAACTGGATGGGACCAATTTATCATTTTTTAGGATTATCAGTTGGCTGTATCCAGCACGACCGAGCGCATATTTTTGATCCCGCCTCCGCGCCGGACGAAAACGAAGTAACAGTGGAAATGGAAAACCTGCGGGAGGTTCCGCGAAAGGAAGCTTATGAATGCGATATTACTTATGGCACTAACAATGAATTTGGTTTTGATTATCTGCGAGATAATATGGCGGCGAACGTTCATCAAATGGTCCAGCGAGCTCCGCATTTTGCCATTGTTGATGAAGTGGATAGTATTCTCATTGACGAAGCGCGGACGCCGCTTATAATCTCCGCTCCGGATATAGAATCAACCACAATGTATCAGTCGTTTGCCAGAATCGTTCCGAGTTTGGAAAGGGAAAAAGATTATACCGTTGATGAAAAAATGAAAGCGGTCAGTTTGACAGAGGAGGGAATTAACAAAGTTGAAAAAATGCTGGGGATAAGGGATATCTACGAAAAGGGAAATATTACCCAAATTCATCATCTGGAACAGGCGCTCAAAGCGGAAATTCTATTTAAGAAAGACAAAGATTATGTTGTTAAGAACGGAGAGGTGATTATTGTTGATGATTTTACCGGTCGGCTGATGCCCGGGCGGAGATTTAGCGAAGGGCTTCACCAAGCGATTGAAGCGAAAGAAGGCGTTAAAGTCCAGCGGGAGAGCCGCACTTTGGCAACTATTACCTTTCAGAATTATTTTCGGCTTTACGCTAAATTGGCGGGGATGACCGGAACAGCGCTTACCTCAGCAGAGGAATTTTCTAAAGTTTATAATTTAGATACACTGGTTATTCCTTCTAACAAGCCAGTGATTAGAAATGATATGCCGGATTCAATTTACAAGACTGAGCATGGAAAATTTAAAGCAACGATTAGAGAAATAGAAGAACGGCATAAAAAAGGGCAACCAGTTTTGGTGGGGACAATCGCTATTGAAAAATCAGAACTCTTAAGCCAGATGCTGACGATTAAAGGTCTTACCCATAAAGTTTTAAATGCTAAGCATCATGAAAAGGAAGCTCAGATTATTGCCCAAGCGGGACAAAAAGGAGCGATTACTATCGCCACTAATATGGCTGGGCGAGGGACAGATATAAAACTGGGAGAGGGAGTGAAGGAACTGGGCGGTTTGCATATTATTGGTACTGAGCGGCACGAGGCGCGGCGAATAGATAACCAGCTAAGAGGACGAGCTGGACGGCAGGGCGAGCCGGGCTCAACGCAGTTTTTTGTCTCAATGGAAGATCATCTGATGCGGGTTTTTGGGTCGGATAAAATGAAGGCGATGATGGACACTTTGGGAATTGAAGAAGATATGCCGATTGAAAATAAACTCATCAGCCGTTCTATTGAAAGCGCCCAAAGCAAAATTGAAGGCTACAATTTTGACGCCCGAAAACATATTTTGGATTACGACGATGTGATGAATAAACAGCGAGAGGTGATTTACAATAAGAGAAGAGATATTTTGGAAATCACTAAAAATATTGACGATTCCAAAAGAGAAATAACTAAAGAAATTACTCCTGAGAATTATCCCGAACTGGAAAAATTAAAAGGCAAAATTCTGGAAATATTTAAAAGTGAAATCCAGAATTTAGTAGCGGCTCACACAATGGAAAATAGAGCAAGATGGAATATTGAAACGATTATTAAGACGATGAAAAATATTGTCCCCTTAAATCAAAAGGCAGATAAAGTCTTAAAAGAAATTATTGAATCTGATCGGGATGATAAATTAGTAAGGGATGAAATTATAGGATATCTTTTTGGAGAAACTGTTGAAGCTTACGAAGAACGAGAGAAAGAAATGGGTTACGGAGTGACGCGGCAAATTGAAAAAGCGGTGCTGTTGCGAAATATTGATCTTCTCTGGATGGAACATCTTGATGAAATGCAGATGCTCCGCGATGGCATCGGACTACGCGGATACGGCCAGTTAGATCCGTTAATTGAATATAAAAAAGAGAGTTATCAAATGTTCCAAGCTCTTTTGAAGGCGATTGACGAAGGAGTGTTCACAACAATCTTTAAAATCAAGATTATGAAACAGTCTCAGTCGCCAGTAACATCAGTAAAAAATGAAAATATTTTACCAAGCGAGGAAAATAAAGTCGCGGGAAGCGTAGTCTCAAACACTAAAAAAAATAAAGTTGGACGGAATGATCCTTGCCCATGCGGGAGCGGGAAAAAATATAAAAAGTGTTGCGGGAAAGAATAAAGGAAATTGGGAAATTGGAAATTAGAAATTGGAGCGACAAACGGAGTGGAGTAGAGCTTGTTATTATCCGCTGAAATAACGCTGATTAAGACGCTGACGAAACGCTGAAATAAAAAAATCCTAGCTTTATCCAAATCAAATTGTTTTGCGATAATGCTAGGACACTCTAAGTCTCCTGTTAGAAAAATATTTTTCTTTCTCTTTATTTCTCTCTTTGTTTAAAAAAGGAAACAAATCAAAATAGTCTCTAGGAGGATAAAAGGATTTTTTCTGGGAATTCGGTCAAGGATCCTATCAAGTTCTTCTATAATTTCTACCTCCTTTTTTCTTTTATTGTAGCCAACTATAAAAAATTTAGCTAGTGGCTAACGCTAAAAAAATAAAAAGAAAACGGCAGATAAATTTAAAAAAAATAGGAGAGTAACAAAAATTTTTAAGAATTCTAAAAATAAAATACTGGCGCGATAAGCATTATCAGCATACTCAAGACTACTAAACTAATAGCAACTGTTGAGACAATTTTAAAGACTTTTTTCTTTTTCATATTTTATGGGTTATTTAAATTACGAATTAAATCCCTACGAAGAATTAATTATGGTAACTCGCCAGCACTGGATTGTTCTGGCTCTGCCGATAATAAAAACGTTTTTGTCAGTTATGATAGCTATTCTTGTCGCTCCAAAAATGATAGAATTTTCATGGGGAGCGCCGGTTCTTCTTTTTTGGATTATAGCATCAATCATTTATGTTGTCCACGAATTTATGGTTTGGCGATTGAATTGCTATATTATCACCAGCCAAAGAATTATTGATATTAATCAAATAAATTTGTTTCGGCGGATAGTAGCGGAAGTTGATCTGGGGAACATTCAGGAGGCAGTCTATGAAATCAACGGATTTTTGGAAACTATCTTTAATTTTGGAACGGTAAAAATAAAACTTGCTACCACTCAAAGTATGATTGCCCTTGAATATGTTTCCAATCCTCAAGAAATAAGAAATATTCTCTCGGAAGCCCAGAAAGGGATAAAGAGAAGTTTAGAGAAACCGAAAACTGGAAATTGAGAAATTTAATTTCCGGTTTCTAATCTTCGGTTTTTTGGATTATGAAAAGAACAATTCGTCGCCAATTATTTTCTTTATTTTTTTTCTTGGCAGCCGTTGGACTGTTGGTCTTTTTGGGTGGGCAAAATTATTTAGAAACGCCTAAAAATTTAACCACTTCCTTTTTTCGGCCGTTCCAAAAAGTTGCCCAGAAATTTTCTAATCGGATAAATTATTATTTTGACACCGTTGGTTCTATCGGCGTTCTTAAGGAAGATAATCTGAAACTTAAAAAGGAGAAGGAAAAATTATTGGCGGAGAATACAAAATTAAAAGAAATTCAAAGAGAAAATGATTTTTTAAGGAGACAGCTGGAAATTCCTTTGGCAAAAAAACCAGATTTAATATTAGCCGATGTTATCGGGCGAGAACCGGAAAGTTTCAATAGTTATATCACTATCAATGCCGGAAAAAAACAAGGAGTAAAAGAAAAACAGGCAGTTATCACCGCCGGGGGAGTGTTAGCCGGACAAATAGCGGAGGTTTTTGATAATTCTTCAAAAGTAATGCTTCTTACCGATTCGCGAAGTTCCATTAATGCTATCTCCCAGCAAACAAGAACTGCCGGAATTGTTAGGGGAAAATATGGCGTTGGCGTTTCAATGGAAATGGTTTCCCAAAATGAAAAGATTACTGTCGGAGAAGCGGTTATTACTTCCGGTATCAACGGAAAAATTCCCAAAGGACTGATTATAGGAAAAGTAAAAAACATTGAAGAATCCGACAGTGAGATTTTTAAAAAAATTATTTTGGAAACAGTGGCTGATTTTAGAAAAGTGGAAAAAGTGTTTGTGGTGGCGGAATAAAAACGCGGTAGAAATTTTTATAAAGAACATTTCTATTTCTTTATTTCTTGCTGGTTTTTTATCCAAAGTTTACGACTAGAAAACAACTAAACAACTCTTGCTTCTATTCCAAAATCTGCTACAATAAATTTATGACAACTAAAAAACAACCAAACAATATGTTGAAATACAAGAGAGAAAGTAGAAATCGCTTGTCCTGTTCCTTTTTCACAGGGGTTGATTTTAAAGTTTATTGGAAACTTAAAAAGGAACGGGGTTCGCCGTCTTTTGATATCTCTAAAAACTTTTTATAACAACGCTGTTTTATAGATGGCGTTTTTTTATTTGTGTTTGTAAAACAATTCTATTCTTTTGCCGTCATTGCGAGTCGCCCGAGTGAACGCAGTTCGCAAGAAGGCGACGCGGCAATCCCGTAGCGACAATTCAAGGTTCAAAATTTTAGGATTTATGGCGCGGGATTGCCGCGCTCCGTTCACTCGTTCCTCGTTCACTCCGCTCGCAATGACGATGAAATAAAACATCCTTTTCTTATTATAATTTCATTCACCAACTAACAAAAAAACTATGAAAAAGCAAAAGATAAAACAAACTAAGGTTGTTATTAATAGCAAGATAAAGAACTGGCTTTTACGCCATACGATAACTGTTTTCTCCTGTGTTTTAATCATCGCTTTGGGAATAACGGCTTTAACTTACGCCGATCCCGTAACAACAACGATTGGAGAGAATATCAGCACTAATGATTTGTCCGTGGCGGGAAATATCACTTCGGGAACTTGGCAAGGTTCAGAAATACAAGACGCTTATATTGCCGATGATATTACCGCTTCCAATTATCTTCCTTTAACCGGCGGAGATCTAACTGGTGATTTGTCCACAACGGGGAATATCACGGGTGGAACTTGGCAGGGAACACCAATAACCACCCAATACGGAGGAACAGGGCAAGATTGGTCAGCAGTAACCCAAGGCAACATCCCCTATTTCTCTGATACTGGAACTTTATCCAATCTTGCTCCGGGAACAACTGGACAATTTCTTTCTCAAGGTTCTGATGGCAATCCCACTTGGGATAATGTTGCGAGGACGGCTACATTCGTTGTTTGCGCTAACGATTCATTAAATAAAACACAATGTGATTATGTCTGTGATAGTGTGGATGATCAGGTACAGATTCAGGCGGCGATTGACGCGCTAACACCTAACCGAACACATCAGGAAAAAATTGTTTGTATAGGCAATTTTTCATGTTCGGATTCAATACACATAGACTCATTCACAATATTTGAATTGCAAGGTAAAATAACTCTAAGCGATGATTATAGTTCATCTGACGATGCGTTTTTGTCATTGCCATACCCATGCCAACTATCAGAAATTAGGGGTGGCATACTCGACGGGAATAATAAATCATCGATTGGTTTTGCAGATTATGGCGGGTATTATATTCATCCAGAAGCTTTGATGGGTGATCCATTAAACCGAGTTTATAATCTGAATGTTCGGAATTTCAACGGCACGGGCTTTTATTGTGCTGGACGTCGCGCACTGTATGTCGGCTGTACAGCGTTTCAAAATAAAGAATGGGGATTCTATACTGATAGCCTAAACGGTGCGCAAGGGACAGATAACACGTTTATTAACTGCGGAACAGTTCAAAACGGGGAACAAGGTGTGGCAGGAGGAGGCTGGCTTATCAATGGTGCATGGAATCATCTTTTCCGGTGTTATACCGATCATGATTATCGGAGGGGAATGCATGTCGGGCATTCAAATCTTGTTATGTATGGCGGGTATATAGAATGGTCTGATGGAACAGGTTTAGTAATTGAAACTGCTTCTGATAATCATATATTTAATGGGGTTAAATTTATTGCGTGTGATTATTCAGCCGTTGAATCGTCTGGATCAAATGCCCATTTTACTTGCTGTCAGTTCTACAAAATCGGTGTGATGGACTACGGCATCCGTCTTTATGCCAATGCTGATAATACACACATCGAGAACTGTGTATTCGGTAGTGATATGAACTATCCTGTAGTCGATGGTGGAACAAACACAACCATTTTTAATAATATCAATTACACCACCGAAAACTCAGGCACCGCAACCCTCGCAAGCGGCACAACATCAATAGCAGTTGATCACGGTCTCGATGTGACCCCTGCAGCAGGCGACATCGTCGTAACCCCAATCGAAACATGGGGCAATATGACAAAGTTCTGGATCGGGGGCTATACATCAACACAGTTCACGATCTACGCCGATCAGAACCCCGGGCAGGATGTGGACTTCGCATGGAAGGCGGTTGTGTTATAAGGAATATTAGACACTAAGCGTTCTATAGGACGCTTAGTGTCTTGAAAGCATCTAGATAGCGCGTCCGTGGAACACCATTTCCGGTGTTGTCCAACACGCGGCGGGGGCGGGTAATCGGGAAAAATATTTGCAAAACCAAGATTTTCCGAAACGCTGAGCTGGTCATAGCAAATATCTTTTGAATGGCATTTTTAAATATTGGAGTTTAGGTTAATATCGGAGTTCAGGTTTTAACCTGTAATTTTACACTCTAAAGAGTGAACTCCAAGTTTAACATTCACCAACTTTTTCGCGGGAACTGGTTTGTAACCAGTTCCTAATATTGGCAGGCAAGACAAAATGGTACTTCAAAACAAAAAAACGGATTACAAATCCGTTCTTGCGAAGAAAAAATAAATCAAGCTCGTTTAATTTGAAATAGCTACTCTGATGCCGTCAATAATAGGAGCAGGTACTCTGATAGGAATATCATCTTTATTATCCGCCAACTTCTCAACCCATAATTCCAAAACTTCTTTCGCCTCAGCGAAAATTGCCGGATATTCTGAAATTGTTTTTTTACGGCCTTTTCTGATATTTTTGTAATCCAATAATTATATTTTCAGTATGGTAAAATAATGTCAAATAAAAATTGCGACGGGAGGGAGAAATTGAAATGCTTCATAGCTCTGTGGGACTATGGAGCCAGTATAGTGGCATAACATGTAAAACTTTGACAAATCACAGAATTTAGTGTAATATATGAAGTATACTTCAAGAATTAGACTAAATTTATGAATTACAAACCAAAAATTCTACCTCGCCTTTTGCAAAGCCAAATAGAGAAAAATCTTTTTAAAGGCAAAATTATTATTCTTTATGGCGCCAGACAGGTCGGTAAAACCACTTTATGCCAAGAAATCCTAAAAAAATATCCACAGGACAGTAAATATATTAATTGTGAATTGCTGCAAAATAAAACAGCGCTGGAAACGACCAATGATAAAAAATTAAAAGATTTCTTAGGAAATACTAAGTTAGTAGTTTTAGACGAAGCGCAAAAAATAAAAGATGTCGGCTTGATTCTAAAAATTATCGCGGACACTTTTCCCGAAATCCAAATCATCGCCACTGGCTCATCAAGCTTTGAATTGGCGAATAAAACTTCCGAACCGCTGACCGGCAGAGCAAGAAGATATTTGCTGTATCCTTTTTCAATTCAAGAAATAAGACAAGAACTGGATCTGTTTGATTTAGACGCCAAGCTGGAAAACATTCTTCGCTTTGGAACATATCCAAGCGTGTTTAACCGTTCGGAAGATGAAGCGGCGGAAGAATTATTAGAAATTGCCAGCAATTATTTATACAAAGATATTCTGGAGTTCAGCGGTTTAAGAAAACCGGATTTGGTTTTCAATTTATTAAAAGCGCTGGCTTTGCAATTGGGCAACGAAGTTTCAATGTCAGAATTGGCAAATCTGCTTGGTAAAAACAGCCACACTATTGAAAACTATTTAACTTTATTGGAACAATGCTTTATTGTTTTTAGAGTCAGATCTTTCAGCAGAAATTTAAGAAAAGAAATTGGCAAGAAATACAAGGTTTATTTTTACGACTTGGGAATTAGGAACAGCTTAATTCAAAATTTTAACCAGCTTGAATTAAGAAACGATGTCGGCGCCCTGTGGGAGAATTTTTGTATTTTGGAAAGAATAAAACGAAATAGCAATAATCGCATTTTTGCCAATTATTATTTCTGGCGGACTTATGATCAAAAAGAAATAGATTACATTGAAGAGCGAAACGGGAAATTGTCCGCTTTTGAATTTAAATGGAAAAAAGACAAACAAAAACCGCCTCAAGAATTTTTAGACACCTATGAAAATTCAGAATTTAAAATAGTTAATAAAGATAATTGTTGGAATTTTTAAATTAAATTTTAACTCTAATCCTATGCTCTCAAAAATTAAAAACTTTCCCATAAATATTCCCGCAATTCTAATTTGTTTAGTTCTGGTTTTTATCTCCTCTGTTTTTCTAATTAAAGCCAGCTCCGGAGCCAAGGTTCAATTTACAGCTGATACAATTGTCAGTTTGTCAGGAATAACAGACGGCGATCTATACATTGCCAATACATCAGAATGCGATTCTTTGAGCGTGTCAGGATCAACTTTAACTGTTAATGATATTCCCGCCGGTTCAAGCTTTATTTTAAAAACATCCTCTCATAACAACGCTTTAAAAATAACTCCCTCTGGCGGAGTTTTGGACTTAACTTTTGTCAGCGGCAATCTTTCATCCGGCAATATTATTCAATGGACATTAAACGCTTCTACGGGAACAACGGTTGCTCACATTGTCGGCGCTCCTCAAGCGAACACTTGGTACGCCGTAAAAACAGATAATGTTTTATTTAACACATTCCAATCCAGCGCGTCAGGAGAAGTAAGTTTTACTTACGATGGTGAATTTTCTTCAAAAGTTTTTACCATAGAGCAAGACACCACCGCTCCGACAGAATTTAGTTTAATCTCGCCAATCAATAATGCTACAACTTCAAATTCCAAACCAACCTTCTTATGGAACGCTTCTTCGGATCCCGATCTAAGCCATTATCAGCTTTACATTGACAGCGTTTTAGACACTGACAATATCGCCAACACCTCAACCATTCCAACTAACAATTTATCCTGCGGAAATCATACTTGGTATGTCAAAGCGATAGACAATGCTGGCAATTCCACCGATTCATCAACTTTTAATTTAACAATGGCATGCGGTTCAGGTATGCCTCCCTCTTTCCAAAATCCGCCTTCCCAACCAGAGCCAACTCCTGAAAATCCAAATAATAATTTTAGTATTGTCATAAACAATGATGATGAATATACAAACAGCAAAACAGTCACACTTAAACTAAACGCCGGATCAGATACTGAAAGAATGGCGATATCAAATACAGAGGATTTTAAAAACGCCAGCCAGATTCCTTATCAAAAAGAAATAGAATGGAATCTCTCAGATTGTAAATCCTCTCCTAATTCCTCTGTCTGCACCGTCTACGCCAAGTTCTACACCCAATACGGGGTTGCTTCGGAAGTTGTTTCAGACAGCATTATTTATACCAATAAATCAAACCCTGTTATTCCCAATGGTTCTCTAATTAGATCCGTTAATGATTACAAGGTCTATATCATCAACAACAGTTATAAAAGACACATTTTAGACGGAAAGATATTTGATTTCTATGGACATCTGAATTGGGATAGTATTCAAGAAGTTGATCCTTCAACGATAAACAATTATCAAGAAAGCTTTTTAATCAGGGCAAGCAATGATTACAAGGTCTACGAAATTGATAGTGACAAAACCAAACACTGGCTTAATATCACCGCGGAAGAATTTGTCAATTCCGGAAGAAAATGGGAAATGATTTATGTGGTGAATGAAGAAGAAAGAGATTTCTATAAAGAAGGTGAAGAGATAAAATAAAAAGTTAAACAGCTCTAAATCAGATTGAGAGATTAAAATTTCTTTCCTTACACTCAAATGGGCGGCTATTAAGTTTGATTGTCTGGTTCAGTACTTAGTGTTTTTTTGAAATTGACAGATTTTGGAAATCGTTGTAAGTTATAAGAGTTGTAGAAAATAATAAAATTTGTCTTGTAGAAACAGGGCGGTGTTTTGTTTCTACAAGAAGGGGAATGGCGCGCTCACAGTGTTCTTTCTATGGAGAAGTAATTGACTTTTGGCTTTATAGACTTTACAAACTTTTGATTTATTTCTATGTCTACTCGTAAAAAAAATTGGCTTACCTTTTTGAGTATTGTTATTCTTGCTTTGGCGGCGGGCTATATTGTCAGTCCAGAAAAAGGAGCTTTGGGAACAGAGATGGATCGTTTGGGATTGGGCGTGATAAACAAATATGATTTTCATCTTGGACTTGATTTGCAGGGCGGAACGCATTTGGTTTATCAAGCCGATCTCTCTAAAATTGAAGATAAAAATAAAAATTCGGCGATGGAAGGAGTGAGAGATGTGGTTGAAAGAAGAGTGAACGCTTTCGGGGTGTCCGAGCCAATTGTTCAGATAGCCGAAAACGATCGGCTGGTGGTTGAATTGGCGGGAGTTAAAGATGTTAACCAGGCGATTAATATGATCGGCGAGACACCGTATCTGGAATTTAAAGAGGAGATGAGTGATGAAGAAAAAAATGAAACCAGGAAGAAATTCAAAGAAATGTTTCCAGACAAGGAGGTTCCGGATCAGTTTTTGGAACAGTTTTTTTACAAGTCAACAGATTTAAGCGGCAAGCAACTAGCTCGGGCGGCGGTAACTTTTGATCCTAATTCTTATCGGCCGGAAGTTCAATTAGAATTTGATAATGAGGGAAAAGATTTGTTTAAAAAAATTACCGAAAGAAATGTTGGGCGAAAGGTGGCAATTTTTCTAGATGGCGCGCCGATCAGTATTCCAGTAGTCAACGAGCCGATTGTTGACGGCAAAGCGATCATCTCGGGCAATTTTACTCTTGACGAGGCAAAATTGCTAGCTCAAAGATTGAACGCCGGCGCTCTACCGGTACCGATAAAACTTTTAAGTCAGCAAACGATCGGGGCAAGCTTGGGTGAGGAATCGCTCCAGAAGAGTTTGAAGGCGGGGATTGCCGGATTAATTATCCTTTCTTTATTGATGATTCTTTATTATCGTTTGCCGGGTCTGCTAGCAATAATTGCTTTAATAATTTACGCGTTAATTATCTTGGCGTTATTTAAATTAATTCCAATTACTCTGACTCTTTCCGGTATTGCGGGATTTATTTTATCCATTGGGATGGCGGTGGATGCTAATGTTTTGATTTTTGAGAGAATGAAAGAAGAATTAAAAAAAGGGCGGACTCTCACGATGGCGATTGAAGAAGGTTTTGTCCGCGCTTGGACTTCCATTCGGGATTCCAATGTTTCTACTTTAATTACCTGTTTTGTCCTGGCGTATTTCAGTACCAGCATTGTTAAAGGATTTGCCATTACCTTGGGAATTGGAATTTTAGTCAGTATGTTTTCGGCAATTGTGATTACTAAAACTTTCTTGAATATTGTTGCGGGAACGAAATTAAGAAAGCGTGGGTGGTTATTCGGAGTTTCAGGTAAAAAAGGTGAAAATTGATATTTCTGATCTGTGTTCGTCTGTGCTTTAGTCAGTGTTTTTCTGTGTCTAATTTGAATAACACACAGACGAACACGGACCCTTCGGGCGCAGAAAAACACTGATAATTATTTTCTAAAAAAGTAAATTCAGTTGGAATGATGTAATTTCTAAAAACCTAAAATGATAAAAATAATTCAAAAAAGAAAAATCTGGTTTGGCATTTCAGCTATTTTAGTAGTATCAAGCATTGCTTGTCTTTTGAGTTGGGGGCTTAATTTGGGGATTGATTTTACTGGCGGAACTTTGATGGAGTTTAGTTTTTCTAAAAATAGCAAGGTGCTTTCGCATCAAGAAATAAAAGATAGATTAACGGATTTGGACTTGGGAAAAATCAGTATCCAGTCCTCTGGCGAGAAAAGCGTGATCTTGCGATTAAAGGATGTTGACGAAAAAACCCATCAGCAAATTTTAAGCAAATTAAGGGGAGAGGATAAGAATAGTGATAAGAATAGTGAGAGTAAAGATGTAACTGTTAAGACAGTTGATGAGAAAGGAATAGAAGTTAAAGATGTTAAAATAGAAGAAGAGGCTGTAGATTTAAAATTGGAAAATAAAGAAGAGGACAACAAAGTGGATAGCGAAGATAATAAAAACAACAAAGAGGCGGATGCAAATTTGACGGAAGATGAAAAACAATCTCTTGATTCTTCTCAAGAGGAGAGTATATCAAAAGATGGGGATGACACCGCAGCAGCTCCTTCTCAAGAAGAGAATACGGTAGAAATCGTTGAAAATAGATTTGAGTCAATTGGGCCGGTAATTGGCGGCGAGCTAAAAGAAAAATCTGTTAAGGCAATTATAATAGTTTTAATTAGTATTGTTATCTATATTGGTTGGACATTTAGAAAAGTCTCCCGTCCAGTGTCTTCGTGGAAATATGGGTTGATTGCCCTTATAGCTCTTTTTCATGATATTATTATTACAATGGGAGTTTTTTCAATTCTGGGGCATTTTTACGGAGTGGAAGTAGGAATGCCGTTTGTAGTAGCGCTGTTAACTATCTTAGGATATTCAGTTAATGATACAATCGTTGTTTTTGACCGCACACGGGAAAATCTCTTGCATTCCGGCTGGGATGATTTTGAAGAGGTGGTTAATCGCAGTGTTAATGAAACATTGATGCGTTCATTGAATACCTCTTTAACTACTTTAGTGGTTTTGCTGGCCATTTATTTATTCGGCGGCGCAACAATTCAGTATTTTGTTCTTGCCTTGATCGTTGGTATTATCGCCGGAACCTATTCTTCTATTTTTATTGCCAGCCCTCTTTTAGTAAGCTTGGCAAAGCGAAAAAATAATGATTAGAAGTGAGTTGAAATCCAAGTAAATTAGAAAAATAAATTACCAATTTTCAATTACCAATTTTCAATCAAATCTCAATTTCCGATTTTCAAAAAATTAAAAATTGAATCACTGAAAATTCATTGAAAATTAAAAATTAGAAATTGAAAATTATATTATTGCGGGTATCGTATAATGGCTTATTATATCAGCCTTCCAAGCTGAGGACACGGGTTCGACTCCCGTTACCCGCTCTGGTCTTGGAACGAAAATATGGGAATTTTTTTATAAGGGTTTGCCCCGTTCCAAAATTTACAAAACTGTTTGCTGGTATAAAAATATTTTAAACCGCTTCGGGTTATTTTTTACCGACATTTTTCTTTGTAAATTTTGGAATGGGGTTGCTCTTTTGCTTTTTGTGTGGTAGGTTTGAAGAGCCAAAAATGGCAGAATAACAAAGGAGGATGATAAGATAAAGAAGCATGTCTATAGCTTCCCGCTTTGGATGAGAAGCATTAAGCTTGGATCGGCGCCCTACCTTAGAGAAAAACTTCTCTCTGTGGATATTGACGGAGAGAAGGTTGGATTGTTTGTTGAGTATAGCGAAGAAGATCAGTTCAATCTTGTCAACCCTGATATTCTCAAAAGGTATCCTAGAGGGAAAAGAGCGACGGAGTGTCTGGTGGTAGCCAATCACCCCGCAGAGGCAATTAGAATTTTCCGGAAGGAATGGGAAGGAGCCAGAGTTGGCGGATATTGCGAAGAATTAAAAGCTTTGTGGATTAGGATGGACGAGCCAATTGTAGAATTTCCTTCTTGCGACTTACTACATATATTGCAGCAAGGAAATGGCAACGAACGATTTATCTGCGGCGAGCCGAAAAAAGAAGGCGCTATGTTATGCGCTGTGGAAGGATGGGATGCTTTTGACGAATGCCCTGTGCAAATCTTTTACCGGAAACTTTTTGATCTGGAGAAAGAGGGAAAAGTGCCGATAAATATGGTACAGGGATATAAAGTTATCCTAGGAGACGATGTTATAAAGCAAGGTTAAAGCAGTAACGCTTTCCTTGCTATTTTTTTGTCAAAAGGCGGGGAAAATGTTATATTAAGACTACAGCAATTATTAAAATAAAAAATGATTATGGTAAAAAAACTTTCTCCGAAAACCAAAATTAAAGCAACACCTAAAAAATTAAAAAAAGCGGGCAAAAAGGATCTAGTGAAAATTAAGGCGGACAAGAAAACAAAAGGTAAGAAAATTGACAAGAAAAAGATTGGCGGGAAAATAATAAAAAAGCAAAAAGAAAATTATTTGGCGAAGTGGACGACACCGGCGTTTGTTTTTACTGATGAGGAGATTTGGATGTATCGGATCAGTTTAATCGCCTCCGCGGCGATGTCGTTTTGGTCATTTTATAAGCGAGATTTTATAGTGGGAATAACTTTCGGGCTGCTGGCTTTGGTGATCGCGAAATATCTTTTTCAAAAACCAGCGGATATTGAGTGTCAAATTGATATTGATGGAATAAAAATAATTCCTCTGAATAAAAACAAAAAAAATAAAAAGAGCGAAAAAAAGTACGAAAGCGTTATCAGGAAAATATTGTCCCATGAAGTAAGGGAGAAATTTTATTCTTTTAATGAGATTAAGTCGTTTGAAGTAATAGAGAAAGGAACCTATCCTGAAGATTCCTGGCATAACTATGTTCTTAAAATAAAAGGGATGGGAATGTTTTTTCCGCACTTGGAAATTCCGCTTGCCAACCAGGATCCTGTTTATATCCGTGAATTGATGGTTTATTTTGTTCCCGAAAAGAAAGGAGAGGGGGAGTCGGTTTTAGGAGAAGGCGGTGATGATGAAGAGGGATATGTTGAAGTTGATTATGGGAACAATGAGGATAAATAAATTTTTAATTCCAAATTTCCAATTCTTAATCAACTTTTAATAACTCAATTTTTAAGCAGAAAGTAAATTACAAATTCAAAATTACAAATAACAAATAAATTACAATGACCAAAATTCAAAATCAAAAAAGTTTAAAATTTTGAGTATTTGAATTTTGGGTCTATTTGAAATTTGTAATTTTGAATTTGGCGTTTTAAAAATTGAGAATTAGAAATTCATTAAAAATTACAAAATTAAAAATTAAAAATTTTAACACAAGCTCCCGTAGCTCAGGGGATAGAGCGTCTCTTTGCGGAAGAGGAAGTCGGAGGTTCGAATCCTCCCGGGAGCGCAGATGGAGATAGTTAAAGTTAAGGTTAGATTTGTTAAATCTTATAAAACTGAATTAGCTTTCAAATGATTATGACTTAAAAAATCTCAAATCCAAAATTCAAGATCCTAAATAAGCACCAATGACCAAAGTTCAAAATCAAAAAAGTTTAAAATTTTGAACATTTGAATTTTGAATTTATTTGGAATTTGTGATTTTGGATTTGGCGCTTATTCTAATTTAATAATAAAAAAATCACTTTTTACTAGAACAAATGAATATCACTTTCACCACTCCCATTAAAAATCTCCCTCGCGTCGGACCGATTTATGTTGAGAAATTAAAAAAGCTGGGATTGAAAACTGTTTATGATTTGCTTTTCTATTTCCCGTTTCGCTATGATGATTTTAGCGAAGTTTTGCCGATTAGCGAACTGGAAAATAAAGAAGGACAGGCAGTCAGCATACGAGGAAAAATAATGGATATTCAAAATATCCGGACAAAATGGAAAAAGATGAATTTGACGGAAGCTATTATTGAAGATGAATCAAGCTGTATTAAAGCGATCTGGTTCAATCAACCGTTTTTGATCCGCAATTTAAAAACGGGAATGAATGTTAGTTTGAGCGGGAAAGTAACTTATACTCGGGACGGACTGCAACTTTCAAATCCCGCCTATGAAATTTTAGGACGAGATAGGGAATTGACGCACACCGCTCGGCTGGTGCCGGTTTATCACGAGACGGAAGGGCTATCTTCGCGATGGTTAAGATTACATCTCAAACCATTGCTTAGATTAGCGGAGGAGTTGAATGATTGGCTGCCTTCGGAAATTATAAAAAGCCAAAATCTGATTTCCCTTTCCGAAGCGGTAAAAAAAATTCATTTTCCTGTCAGTGAGAATGAAGCCGCTCAAGCCAAAAAAAGATTGGCGTTTAACGAACTTTTTGTTATCCAACTTTTTATTCAGAAACAAAGAAAAAATTGGCAAAAAAACAAAGCGATTCAGATAGAATTTAAAGGAAAGGTAGAAGAAAAGATAAAGCAATTTATTTCTAGGTTGCCATTTAAATTAACCAACACTCAACGGGTAGCCGCTTGGCAAATTTTAAAGGATTTAAACAAGCCGGAACCAATGAATAGATTGTTAGAGGGCGATGTCGGCTCGGGGAAAACTCTGGTGGCCTTGATTGCCAGTTTGGCGGTAGCGACCAAAAAAGATAAAGTTGGATACCAAACAGCAATCATGGCGCCGACAGAAATTTTGGCCCACCAGCACTTTAAAGAGGCAAAAGAAAGGTTTAAAGATTTTAGGATAAGAATAGGGTTGCTGACAGCTAATAATATAGAGTCTCAGTTTCTTGGCGGAAACAAGGACTCCAATTCCAGTAAATTAAAAAAATCCGAACTGATAGAAAAAATAAAAAATGGCGAGGTGGATATAATTATTGGCACACACGCTTTACTGCAAGAGAAAGTGTCATTTAAGAATTTAGCCTTAATAGTTATTGACGAGCAACATCGTTTTGGAATTGAACAACGTTCGGAATTACAGCAGAAAGTGATTGGAACAAAAAACGGTTTAGAAGCAATTGTTCCTCATTTGTTAACAATGACTGCCACGCCAATTCCAAGAACTTTGGCGTTGTCTATCTATGGGGATTTAGATTTATCAATTCTGGACGAGATGCCTTTGGGACGGCGGGAAATTATCACTAAATTAGTCGCGCCTGCTAATCGTAAAAAGGCGTATCAATTTATTGCCGAGCAAATAAAAAAAGGGCGGCAAGCGTTTGTTATCTGTCCATTAATTGATGAATCAGATAAATTGGAGGTCAAGTCGGCGATTCAAGAATATGAAAAACTGAGCAAAAAAATATTTCCCGATTTGAAAATCGGGCTGCTGCATGGAAAATTAAAGCCAAAAGAAAAAGAAGCAGTGATGAAAAAATTTAGCGAAGGAAAAGTAAATATCCTTGTTTCCACTTCGGTGGTGGAAGTGGGGATTGATATTCCTAACGCTTCAGTGATGATGATTGAGGACTCGGACAGATTTGGTTTGGCGCAGCTTCACCAATTCCGCGGACGGGTCGGACGCAGCAAGCACCAATCTTTTTGTTTTTTGTTTACCGATTCTACGGCGCAGAAAACGCATCGCCGCCTGAAAGCTCTTTTGAAAAATTCCAGCGGCTTTGAACTGGCGGAGCAAGACCTGAAAATCAGAGGCCCCGGCGAGCTTGCCGGTGTTCGCCAGTCCGGCTTGCCCGATCTGGCAATGGCCTCTTTGTCGGATATTGAACTGATCAAGCAAGCCCGTTCCGAAGCGTCTCGAATTTTGGATAAAAACGCCGACTTAAAATCTTATCCTAAATTGTTGAGCAAACTGGAAAGTTTCAGGGAGAGAGTGCATTTTGAGTAAATTTTTTCACCGCCATTGACAGTTTTTACTGTTCATGGTAGATATTAGTCAGTGCCTTAGGCGCTAATACAAATAGGAGGTATCCGAAAATGGATAAAAAAACAGATGCTATACTGTCTATTATTGCCCTTGCTCTGATAGTGGTAGTAATATGGGGACTATTTGTCTATCCTGCCCATGAAGCGGGAAAAGTCAAAGACAAGCTTGGTGAGAACTTTACTTTTGAAGTTCAGTGCGAAGTTAGCCAGACAGATAACAACTCCGCTCTATTGTATTTTACAATAGAACTTCCAGAGAATTTTTCCAACGAAGATAATCTGGTAAGAGCAAAAATTGGAAGTGTAAGAAGTTCCTTTGATCGTAGTTCTAGTAGTGCTTTTCATTCAGAGGACGACAATTTGTATCTAGGGACAAAGGATAACTTACTATTTGCTCAAAACGGAAGTAGATTGGAAAATTATCTGATGGTCCCCAGCGGAGAAAGATTGACGGTTGTGATCGAAATGTTTACGCTGATCTATGACAATGTATCCGTCACAGTAGAAGACGCAACAGTAGAGGTAATAACATAACTACGCCTCTATTTTTTTTATTCAAAAAAACAGAGCATCAACTCGCTCTGTTTTTAATTCCAATAAATTCATCTCAAAACCCCCAGCAAACTCCTCCCGGTCATTTCTTTTGGTTTTGGAATTTCCAGAAGCTCTAGAACGGTTGGCGCAATATCGCTAAGCATCCCTTCAATTTTGGTACTTGCCTCTCCATTTTTCAACGGCTTATTTTCAGGGTCAACTAAAATAAAAGGCACTGGATTACTGGTATGGGTGGTGAGAATTTCGCCAGTTAGTGGGTTAATCATTTCTTCGGAATTTCCGTGGTCGGCGGTAATCAAAAGAATATTGTGGAAATTTAGGGTGGCTTCGCACAGCCTTCCTAGACACCGGTCAACGAATTCTATTCCCCGAACTGCTGCCCGAAAATTTCCGGTGTGTCCGACCATATCGGAATTAGCGTAATTGATTAAAATAAAATTAAACTTGCTTGACTTAATTGCCTTGATTGTCTCATTAGTAATTTCGTCGGCGCTCATTTCAGGAACCTCGTCATAACTTTCTACTGATGGAGATGGGACAAGAATCCGATATTCACTTTTAAATGGCTCTTCCCGCCCGCCATTAAAAAAATAGGTGACATGAGCGTACTTTTCTGTTTCCGCTATTCTCAACTGATTGAATTTAGCGTCGCTGATCGCTTTTCCCAGCGGACAAGATATTTTTTCTGGCGGGAAAGCGACATTAATTGGCAGACCTTTTTCATATTCTATCATCGCGCAGAATTGTATTTTAGACAGGACGAATTTCTGTTCAAATTTATCAAAATCAGACATAACAAAAGCTTTGGTGATTTGCCGCGCTCGATCCTCTCTAGTATTAAAAAAAATTATTGAGTCAAAAGAGTTAACTGAGTGCGATTTTTCTTGCTTATCTAAAACGATAATTGGTTTAATGAATTCGTCAGTAATATTGTTTTGGTATGATTTTTTCACCGCGCTAATCGGATCAGAAGTTTTTTCTCCTTCTCCGTTAACTATTCCATTGTAAGCGATTTTAGTTCTTTCCCAATTGTTGTTTCTGTCCATCGCGTAGTATCTTCCGACAATGCTGGCGATTTTTCCGATTGCTTCGCCGCTTTTAATATTCTCCAACAATTCTGAAATAAATTTAATTCCTTTGGTCGGTTCAGTATCTCGTCCATCAGTGAAAATATGGATAAAAACTCTTTCTGGATCAAATTTTTGGCTCTTGACCAATTCCAAAAGGGCGTAGAGATGATTAATATGTCCGTGAACTCCGCCGTCGCTCAATAATCCCATCAAATGCAAATTAGCATTAGTTTCTTTGGCTCTATTGATTGTTTCCAATAAAGCTTTATTTTTAAAAAAACTGCCGTCTTTGATAGCAAGGTTAACACGCGGCAAGTTTTGGTAAAGCACTTTACCAGCTCCAATAGTGGTGTGGCCGACTTCCGAATTGCCCATCTCGTTCCAATCCAAACCAACCGCGATACCCGAGGCTTGCAGTAGAGTGTTAGGGCAGAATCTCATCAGCCGATCATAATTGGGAGTTTTAGCGTTGGCAATAGCATTTCCCCTTCTTTCAGGGCTAACTCCCCAGCCATCAAGAATAACCAAAATAACCTGTTTCATAATTGTCATTTTAAGATATAAACATTTTAACATACAAACGCTTTATATGCCAAATGTGCGCGTCAAGTAGTATAAAATCTAACTGAACCATCATTGGTTGCGTAATTTAAAATCTAACCGAAATAGTGTATTGTAATTTAGTCCTGAATAATCAGA
>Ga0190315_1000290_pt1 | contig 28712 bp, 27 predicted proteins | sample 48701101_MG_FD_161673 | JGI IMG/M metagenome (GOLD analysis project Ga0190315, IMG submission 161673) | Hydrothermal vent sediment bacterial communities from Southern Trench, Guaymas Basin, Mexico - 4870-11-0-1_MG | ecosystem: Environmental > Aquatic > Marine > Hydrothermal vents > Sediment ...
CGTGATCATCTGTCAGCCAGCCGCCGCACCCGTGCCCGCGAGCAGCACCGCGATCACCCGTCAGGTCGATCGGTGCCCCCACCACCGCCCGCCCCCCTCTTCCTGAGCCGATAGTAGTTGAGCGGATGCGAGACCCTCGCACAGAGGCTGTCCGCGCCGATGCAGTTCCCGTACGTCTTCATCGTGTCGCAGCCGGGTGCGGTGTACTCACGTCCTGTGATGTGCTCGACCTGATATCTGGTTCGCGACTCATCGAAGTCGGGCGACCCGCTGAACATGCGCACGATCTCATCCGCGCCCATGCCGATGTTCAGCAGAAACGAGGTCGCGGCAAACCTTGCAGAGTGCGGCAGGTTGACGCCCTCCTGCAGCATTGCGATTGCGTGTGCGATGCACGGCGGAAATGCATCCGGGTCGGCAGCGCCTGCAATCTCAAACTCGGTCTTCCGCGCTCCGAGAGCATCCCTGACAGATTCGATGTGCGCAGACAGCGCATCGCAGACGTCGAGGTCAGGCGGAAGATCGAGTGGCAGACCGCCCCGGATGCGGTCGCCTATCGCCTCCTGCAAAAGCCGCCGAAACTCACGCTCGGAGATGCAAACGACGCCTCCGGAGAGCCTTCTGTTCACGAGTTTCCATCCGGGATCGCGCATGCGGTGGGCGTACCTGACGTAATCCGCAAAATGGATGCTGAGTCCCTGATCAGACGATTCGATCCGCATCCCGAACTCCTCGCCCATCACAAGCAAGAAATCCAGCGGTTCGGCTTTGAGCGACTCGTAAACAGCTTTTGCTTCGGCAAGCGCATACCTGCGGATCAGATAGTTGTCCCCTACGCAGGATACGATCATTCTGGCGATCGGGTACGACAGCAGTTCAAGGTCGGTCCCGATCTCATAATCCCTCTCGATTCTGCCCTCGATCGCCTGAATCACCCGCTTCATGCCGCGGCTGCGGGCGCGGTCATAAGCGTGCCTCCCGAGGAGGTCGGGCAGCGGGATATCCAGTTCCCTGACGTACGCGGTGGCTCCGGACGTGAATGGATACGCGGCAAGTCGGGAGTCGGGCGCCATATTGTAATATCTGAAAGCGCAATCGTTGTTATACTTCGCATCACAACGAGTACCATCGCAGCCACAACCACCAACAGCAGCAGGCGGGTCATGCCGCAGCCTCCGCCCGCGAGAAGGCGCAATTGTCCGCACGCCCGCGAGACGCGATTCCCGAGCAGGAGCCAATGAGCCACACCCCTTCTACTTATTTTTCAGCACATCCCGTATCGCGAGCAGATTTAGCCTCGACTGAGGCGCAATCATCGTCGTAAGCGGATCCACGAAGAGAATGTTCTCTTTGACCAGATACCTCTTTGAGACTTCATCCACCTCGTTCATGCCAATCTCCTCTCTTTTTACGAACATCTTCAAGGCAGACACCAATTTCTCGTAGTGCACATCACAACGTTTGCTGCCTATCGTAATCTCATCTCCCAATTCCTTAACGAGCTTCAATCGAGTTTCCAGTTCACCGGTTCTGAATGTGAGCATCTCTTTAGCTTTCTCTTCCCTGTTTTCGCAGTTTATGAGTTCAACCAGACAGACCGGCTTTCCACCGCAGTATTCCCACGCCACCCTCGTATCCTCGCGAGTAAAGCCATAACCTTTCAAAAACGAGGCTGTAGCCTCGTAACCAAAATCATCCACCATGAGATACCTGCACCTGCCTTCCAGTACCGCCTCGCTGTAAACCCGCTCCATAAAGAGCGAATCAGACGTTACTGCAAAGACATGGCACAGATGCAACTCTTTTGTCAATCGGATAAACAGATTGAAGAGCTCATAGATCAGATGCGTATTAATCCTGACATCTCCTATCTTTTGCAATTCGTCCACGATCAACACAGGAACTTTATTCTCTACTATCTCGGTGAAATAATCTTCTAAAAACTCAAATACATCTTCATAAGTTTTTTCTCTGAAAAACAAGTCCAGAACGCCTTCGGTTATGGGTATGCCACTGAATTTCAAACTTTTTAGCGATGCAACTGATATCGTCTTTAATATCTCCTTATACTCCTTCTTCTCCCGATCCAACTTGAACAGAGCCCGGACAAAATCATCATAATTCGATATGAACTTTCCCCTGAGATTTACGTAGAAGACAACGTAGTTATCTGGCAGCTCTTCGATCAGGTGTGTGATCAACGCTGTTTTTCCGGAGTTTATCGGCCCGTAGACAAACGTGATCAGGGATGGTTCCGCATCTAATATATCCAGTATCTCTTTTTTCTCCTTCTCCCTATCGTGAAATTCAATTCTCCTCATGTTCTCCTCATGTTCTCCTCCGACCGGTCACTGCATCTCCGCGCCCGACACCACGCCCGCCGCAAGCACCGCCACCAGTCCGGACTCTGCAATATCATTCATGAAGCGTTTTGTCGTGGACAAATCCAGTGCGTTGTGATCGCTCAAGTAAACGAGAAGTTCCCCTATATCAGGAGTCAGTTCCATTAACTTATTTTGTCGCATCGTAAGCACCACTTTCAGACGCTATCTGCTATCAACACTTGCTGACATTCATATAAACATTTTCATACCCGCCCCTGCGCTGCAGGTCACATCCCGAATCGGAGTGCCCGCGCCCGGCAGCACACAACGCACCCAGCCGCGACCGTCTGCAGAGAACCCAAGTTCCCCATATCCACTGCCGCCACACAATCAATCAAAAGCGCACACGTTCATCCCGCACCCTCTACAAGATAACTCCGCTGCCGCAGATAGACGACCGCAACGCCGCGATCGCGTAACCGCGCCCTTAACTCAGAGTCGTTTGTGAGAACAGCGCAACCGCTCTCGATTGCAAGCTCGATTATCGCGTCATCCACATTGCCAACGGTTTCAACAATCCTGCACCGAGTAAGAAGCGATAGTGCAACACGGGCAGCGTTCCGATCTGCGCCTGAACGTGCGTGTGTGCCGGCTCCTGCACCTCCGCGCCCGCGCCTGCTCCCACCTGCGATCAGTTCAAGTTCACGCACGACCCCGGACGGGACGATACACTCACCAAAGTCCATCGAAATAAGTTCCGAAAATATATCGACACCAGACTGGACAGGCACAATCAGCGCATTGGTGTCGAGGATGATCGCCTTCACATAACCAGCTTCATTGAGTCAGCTCGCCGACCCCGATCAGGCGCCATCTGGACCCAACCTGCCTTGATATCGCAACCCTTGATCCGATACCGGCGCAGACCGGGCGCTTCAGTGTGACCCTGACAAGATCGCCGCGTGCGCTCGTAACAAGACCCACTGTGATCGCGGTTCCGACGCTGAGCATTAGAAGCTCGTTTGCGTGGATTGGCTCAACCTCGGTCTTGTCGCTCGATCCGACGACCCATTCGAGGAGCGTTGTGTGCATGTCAAACGTTTCCCAGACCGGTGGCAGCGTGCCAGGCTTGCCCGCGACCTGTCCTGTGAGCTGATCGCTTTTTGTCATCGACGGGTCCAGGCTCGTACCGATTGCAAGAAGACCGCCCGGGGTTGCTTTCTTCAGTTTCTTCCCGCCCGCAATGATCGAAACGATTGTCGTTGTTATCGGCTCCCAGATGGCGTTCGTGGTGCCGCCGATCTGCTCAATCCGTCGCCCGGGTCTGATCTCAATCTCGTCGCCGACGCGCAGACTGCCCTCGCTGATCGTTCCTCCGATGACGCCGCCGAGCAACTTCTCTATGTCGCCGCCCGGACGATTGACATCGAACGACCGTGCGATCAGGAGACTGGCTGGCTTAGTGGGATCGTGTTCACGCGTGGGAATGGTCTCTTCGAGCGTCTGAATCAAAAGATCGATGTTTATCTTCTGCTGCGCAGATATCGGAACGATCGGGGCATTTTCCGCAACGGTACCTTTGACAAACTTCTTTATATCATTATGATGGTCGATCGCATCCTGCTTTGATACAAGGTCAAGTTTGTTGTGCACGATAACAATGTTCGTGATCCCGATTATGTCAAGCGCCATCAGGTGTTCGCTCGTCTGCGGCTGCGGGCAGGACTCGTTCGCGGCAATAACAAGCACCGCACCATCCATGATTGCGGCTCCGGAGAGCATGGTAGCCATCAAGGTCTCGTGACCCGGCGAATCAACAAAGGAGACCGTGCGCAGTTCCTCAGTCTTTGCGCCGCAGTGCGGGCATTTCTTTTCAACCGTGTAGCAGCGCGGCTCTTCGCAGTCAGGGCAGCGCCTGAACGCGACATCAGCATAGCCCAATCGTATCGATATACCACGCTTCATCTCCTCGCTGTGCTGATCCGTCCACACCCCGGATAGTGCGCTGACGAGCGTGGTCTTTCCATGATCGACATGCCCTACCATGCCAATATTAACAGATGGCTGCTTCAATCGTTCGTTTCCTCCATAGTTTCCTCATAGATCGTACAATAGTTTCCTCATAGATCGTACACATAATCTCCACACAGGTTATAAGTATGTTGCGGGTGAACCGCATCTCCCGAGATATGAGACATCGAATATGTTGGAGGGCGCGGGGAGGTTGGAGGGTGGCGAGGGGCGGTAAGGAGTGGCAAGGGAAGAGGGACTGATATATTTATTTACTTTGTGCCACAATATTATAGCGATGTCAAAGAAGATTATGATCGTGGATGATGCAGAGTACATGCGTGAGATGCTCGAAGAGATCATTGACGCGTATGGGGCATCGGAAGGGTATAAAATCGTGGGGATCGCAACCGATGGGAAGGAAGCGATCGCAAAGTATCGCGAACTTGCGGAGTCCGGACAGCGACCGGATATCGTGACGATGGACATCGTGATGCCGAATATGGACGGGATTGCGGTGACAAAGACACTCAAGGAGTACGATCCGAATGTCAAGGTTCTTGCAATCTCAGCGCTCGGATCGCCGGACACAATCGATCGGGTAATGCAGGCTGGTGCGCGGGATTATATCATCAAACCGTTCTCTGCGGACGCTCTGATGGATATGATCCGCCGAATCTCTGCGCCTGTTGCAGGACGTGCCACGAAGAAGGCTCAGGCTCCGGCATTCGTAAAGGATAATGCGATTCCGGGAGTAGTCGCGTCCAGCGATGATGGTTGTGTGGTCGTAACTGTGAAAAACGCTGCAATCGAGGCAATATCTGATTACGGCGTCGATTCTCGGGTGACGCTACACATAAACCCTGAAAACATCGAGCTGCAGAAGCAAAACCATCATGATGCCACAAAGAACCAGCTGAAAGGCTCGGTTGTGGATATCCTCCGGTCAAACCCGATCACACAGGTCAAACTGGACTGCGGATTCGAGCTTGCTGCAAACGTGCCGTCAAAAGCACTCGATAGTATGCGCCTCTCAGTCGGCAACCGGGTTTACGCGACCTTCAACACGCTCGCGGTTCAGGTCAAGCGATAGTTAAGGTATTAAGGTATCGCGGATTCGCTCAATCGCATCGTATATCCGTTCCCTTGACGCCGCATAAGATATTCGGATGAAGTCAGAGCTTCCGGGCCCGAATGCAGACCCTGGCGTGACTGCGATGTATGCTTCTCGCAGCAGCAGCTTCGCGACAACGTCCCCGCCACCGTAGGGGGCAACGTCCAGAAAGAGATAGAACGCCCCATCTGGCTTTTTGCAGTCAAACCCGATCGATCTGAGTCCATCGACCAGAATATTCCGCCGTGCCCTGAACTCAGCAACCATTGCGTCGATCGCATCAGCCGATTCCTGCCCCGCAGAGAGTGCGGTCACTCCCGCATGCTGGACAAATGACGCCGCATGGCTCACCGAGTGCGATTGCAGCTTGAGCGCAGCTTTGATGATATCAGGCGGCGCAGCCACGTATCCGAGACGCCAGCCAGTCATCGCATAAGACTTTGAGAAGCCGTTTATCGTGATCACGTGATCCTGCATCCCGTCAAACGACCCGATGCTCATGTGAACTCTCCCATAAATGATCTTCTCGTAGATTTCATCGGAGATTACCATGATCTCGTTGTCGATCGCGATGTCTCTCACCTCTTCGAGGAGTTTTCTGTCAAATACACTACCCGCCGGGTTTCCCGGACTATTTATGATTATCAGCTTCGTCTTCTCTGTGACGTAGTCCCCGACCTCCCGCGGCATGAAATCGTTGTCGGTCGGAACCCACACGCTGCGGGCGCCAGCGTACCTGATGCAGGCATCGTACGTCACCCACGCCGGATCGAGCAGTATCGCCTCGTCGCCCTCGTCAAGCACTGCCTGCACGACCTCAAATACCGCCTGTTTTGCGCCGGGCGTAACAAGAACCTGATCGGGTGTGACCGTAATTCCGTTATCGGTGCGAAGTTTCTCTGCGATTGCACTCTTCAGCTCAGGGATTCCGGCAGCCGGGGTGTAGTGCGTCTCGCCGCGGCGAATCGACTGCATTACCGAGTCGCAGATGTGCCCGGGCGTTGCGAAATCCGGTTCGCCGAGACTCAATGTGATAACGTCGTGCCCCTGCTTTGTAATGTCAGAGGCGAGGTTTGCTATCGCTAGCGTCGCGGATTCTTTTATCAGGTTCAGCCGTCTTGATATCATGGCAGTATCTGTAGTCTGTTACCGATCTTTTAATATCATTTCTGTCAATATCATTTCTGTCGGTACCGGGACTACGCATTGTATACATTGTATATGACACTACCGATTTTTGTCGATGCGCTGACAATTTTCGGATGGGCTCCAAAGACCCGAAGCTATATCAATCTTCAGAATTAATACATAATCGAGGTTTCTGTGGTGAAGATTGCAATTGTTGTGCCGCCGTGGATTAGAGTACCTCCGCAACGGTACGGAGGAATCGAGATGATCGCCGCTCTGCTTGCAGACGGACTCGTAGGACGAGGTCATGATGTAACTCTCTTCGCGGTCAAGGAATCCAAAACTTCTGCCAGAGTCTACAGTATCTTTGACCACGAGCAGTACAACGTCCTCTCCGCGACCCAATCCGAATGCCTGAACACAGCGATCACGCACTCGGTCGGCTCGTACATGGCGATTGCGCGAGATGGCGACTTTGACATCGTGCACGACAACACATGGAAGGAGGGACTCGCAAGCTGGTGCTTCGTGAATATTCCGGTCGTGCACACGATCCACGGTCCGATCAACGACCAGAACAAGAAGTTTTACAGCCTCTTTCCCGGCAACACGAACGTTCATTTTGTGACGATCAGCAAATTCCAGCAAGCGTGCCTTCCAAACATCAATTACGCTGGAAACGTCTACAATGCAATCGAGATAGACAAATATCCCTATTCTGACGGGGGCGATGGCGATGGCGATGGCTATCTGCTCTACGTGGGCAGGTTCAATCCGGAGAAGGCGCCGCACGTAGCGTGCGAAGTCGCAGAAGAGCTTGGAATGCGTTTGATCCTCGCAGGCAAGGCGTCCGAGCCGCACGAGTGGAAGTACTTCAACAAGATGGTGAAACCGCACTTGAACGACAGGATTCACTATCTCGGAGAGGTTGACGACGAATACAAAAAGAGACTGTTCAAAAATGCTGCCGCGTTCGTCTATCCGATTCAGTGGGACGAGCCGTTCGGAATCGTCATGATCGAGGCGATGGCATGTGGAACCCCGGTTGTTGCATACAGGCGCGGTGCTGCTCCCGAACTGATCAGAGATGGCGTGAACGGGTATCTTGCAGACGACTTCGATCAGTTTCTTGACCGTGTGCGGATGGTTTCCAGGATCAGGCGCAGCGAGTGCCGGAAGTACGCAGAGAAAAATTTCAGTGCGGACGCGATGGTCACCGGTTATGAAAATATTTATAAAAAATTGCTGACAGAGTGAATACCAATGTCTTTTCCGCAAATACCACTATCGGATGACGAGTGGCTGATCAGGGAGTCTGGTTGGGTGCCGGACACGCCGAATCAGCACAGACAGGGCGATCGCGAATCGATTCTCGCACTCGGGAACGGGTACATCGGAATTCGTGGCGCGCTCGAGGAGAGTCCGGCTGGCGCCACACCGCAGACCTACGTCGCTGGCGTCTTCGATAAATCGACCGCGGAGACCGTTGAGATCGTGAATCTCCCGAATCCGTTCGATTTTCGGATCTACGCAGACGGTGCGCCTGTTGCTGTTGACCGGATGGACGTTGTCAGCCACGAGCGCACCCTCGACATGAAAAAAGGGCTCCTCTTCAGGGAGACTGAGTACCGATCATATTCCGGGCGGTACGGATACCGGTCAGTGCGTGCGTTGAGCGCACACGACAAGCATATCGCCATGATGCGGGTCTCTTTTGTCTCTTACGATTCTGATATCGACATTCTCGTAAAAAGCGGGATCGATGCATCGACTATGAACATCAGACCCGAGATGGGCACCACAGTCAAACATTACACGACTGACGAGGAGGACCGGATCGGGAATGCCAGTTACCTCTCTGTCATGACAAAGGATTCCGGAATCGTGGTATCGTACGCAGCTGAGCTCTCTGTGCGGCGCAGCGATGACGAGGTTGCTGAGTCTGACAAATCCGACGTCGTCGTTGATGTCGTCCGCACGTCGGAGTGGTGCGACGACAGGTTCACAGAAAACGTGCATTTCAGAGCCGAGAAGGGAGTGGTTTACACCGTTGACCAGATCGTTTCGGTTTACACGTCCCGCGATCTTCCGCGGGAGCAAATCAGGGATGCGAGCCTGAACGCGCTCAATAGGAGCATCGAGATCGGGTTTGACAGGCTGCTCGAAGCGCACATCGATTCATGGAACCGGACATGGGAGGCAGCGGATATCGCAATCGAGTGTGCGGGCGCGGGTGATGGCGAGAGGGGTGGTGAGGGTCCAGACTGCGACGTTTCAAGGGCGCTTCGTTTCAACCTCTACCACCTCTTAATCGCTGGCAGCGACTCCGACGATCAGGTGAGTATAGCACCGAAGGCGTTGACATCCGAATGGTACGGAGGGCACGTCTTCTGGGATACCGAACTCTTTGTGCTCCCGTTCTTCACCTTCACTGACCCCGCGGTCGCAAGAAACCTCCTCCTGTACCGGTACCACAGGCTCCCCGCGGCGCGCAAGAACGCGAGGGAGTACGGCTTTGCGGGCGCACGCTTCCCATGGGAGTCAGCAGACACCGGGGAGGAGGCTACGCCAGGGGACTGGTTCGACAAGGCAGGAAATCTCATTATGGTGCATACGATGGAGCGTGAGCACCACATCACAGCCGATGTCGCGTATGCGGTGTACCAGTACTACATGGCGACCGGAGACAGCGAGTTCATGTCGGAGTACGGGGCTGAGATCATACTCGAGTCCGCACGGTGCTGGGCGAGCAGGGGGGTCAGGAACGACCGGACCGGCAGATACGAGATACGTGCGGTGATCGGTCCGAACGAATATCAGGAGTGCGTCAACAACAACGCATACACCAACTACCTAGCCGGATGGAACCTCCGCTGTGCGGTTTCGCTCTGCAATGATCCCGCGATCACACTTCCGCAGCCACAACCGACGATGGACGAGTTGCAGGAGTGGCAGAGGATCGCAGACGAGATCGATTTTACGGTTCGGGACGACGGCATGATCGAGGAGTTTGAGGGATACTTCAAGCGGGATAACACGGTACTCAGTGAGCGAAATGAGATGGGAATGCCAGTGTACCCTGATGCTGCGCTCATGGACCGCGTGCAGGAGACGCAACTCGTGAAACAGGCGGATGTTGTCATGCTCCTGCACCTCTTTTCCGATGACTTTTCGCTCGATGTGAAGAGGAAAAATCTGGAATACTACGAGCGCAGGACCACTCACGAGTCCTCGCTCAGCCCACCCATCTATGCGATCCTCTACGCAGAGACCGGGGATGTAGATGCGGCATACCGGTACTTCAAATATGCCCTCTACGGCGATCTCGGGGGCAATTACGGAAATACGCATCACGGCATCCATTCAGCGTCGATGGGTGGCGTCTGGCAGGCGGTTGTCTTCGGGTTCGCTGGCGTGCGCATGAAAGAGAGCGTTCTCGCAGTAAATCCGAGATTGCCGGATGAGTGGATTCGACTCCGGTTTAATCTGTGCTGGCATGGCGCAAGACTGAAATTCGAGATCTCGAGAAGCGAAGTTAGTATATCTGCCGGATCGGCAGGAGATCTCCCGGTGTCACTTGAAATCGGCGGCGCAATTCATGAATTATCCGGAAACGAGACGAAGGTGATTGGATATGGCGACGACGATTGATTTTGAGCGCGAAGTCGGTTTCATCTGGGACGTTGACGGGGTCATCGTTGATAGCCCGCACGAGATGGCGTGGCGGCTCACAGCAGAGATGCCGGAGTGGGGCGTCCCGGTTGGCAGGCTCGATTCGGAGTTCTACTCCGATCACGTATCAGGTAGGCCCAGATACGAGGGTGGTAACGCAGTCCTCGATCATTTCGGAGTGTACGAACGGTTCAGAGCAGAGACTGACGCCGCGAGGAATGAACTTCTGGAGCGGTACTGCACACAGAAGAACGAGTTATTCAAGCGAATGGTTGCTGAAGGCAGGTTCAAAGTCTTTGAGAGCTCGATTGCGCTCGCGGTCGAAGCAAACGAGAGGGGCGTTCTGCAGGCGATGGCGTCGGCATCGAAGAACGCGAAAGACCTGATTTCAAACATAACCTGCGATAAGGTCTCCAGAATCATCGGAAAAGAGTACGAGCACGAGACATTGTACTCGGTCTTTGATGTGGACGCGTCCGGGCTGGACGGTATGGGCAAGAGAGAGATCTTCGCAAGCGCAGCCACGAGTCTGCACAAACTCTCCGGCGGCAGGATCAGGCGTTACGTCGTATTCGAGGATGCGCCGTCCGGAATCGCCGCATGTAAGGAGAACGGGATGTTCGGCGTCGGAGTGCGGCGCATCGGAGAGCGGGCGGCGTTTGTCGAGGCGGGCGCGGATGTTGTTGTCGATGATCTGGGCGAACTCGGTTATGATGCACTGAGGGCGCTGTTTCAGGGACGTTTTAGGTGACTATATTGATGCGGTACTGTAGTTTACCACCCCTGATGGCTTCAATAATTTCTTCACGAGTTCGTTCACAAACTTGGTCGCGCTTAAGAGATTGTATGCGAAGACATCTGCAAAGAATTTGAGACCTGTGCCCCAGTTTCTGAGGTCCGTTGCAACGAGAAGCGGGAACGCATCCGACATGTCAATGATCTTTGGTCGGTGTATCTCAACCCCCTGATGGACCTCACTCGTCAACAGATCGCCCGGATTGATTGTAAATAGCGTGACATCGTGCCCTTTCCTGACGAGCATCGGCGCCATGTTCTGTGCGTAGGTTCCGAGACCCCCAACGATCCGCGGTGGGTACTCCCAGACAAAATAACCAATCTTTATGGTGCTATATCACATTTCCATACATCATAAACCTTGCGTGTGCTCACAATTCCCGCAAAACATTCTCATACACTTCAAACGTTTTTTTAGCGATGTGATCCCACGTGTAGAATTTTTCCACCCTTTTCTTTCCCGTTTCTCCCATCTTTTTCATCAGATCAGGATTATCAAGCATGTAGTTGATGCACCATGCGATCGACTCCGGATAGGGATATGCTTTGACTCCATCCTTGAAATTATCGATGATATCAACAGCCGTGGTTCCGACAACCGGCTTTCCGATGCTCCACCCCTCAAGAACCACAATTCCAAACGGCTCATTGCGGCTCGGCACACACAGGAGATCACAGGCATTCATCAGTTTTTTGAGTTCGTAATCTGATATATACCCTGGAAATCTGCACGACTGATGAACGCCGAGTCTTCGTGCGAGTTCCTCATATCTCCGCTTGCTGCCGCCCTCTCCTGCGAGTATGAACTTGACATCCCAGCGATGGCGAAGTATATGCGGTATCGCCTCGATCAAGAGATCCACACCCTTCTGGTGAACCATCCGCCCGATGAAGAAGACGACCGGCGCAAGCGGGTGGATGCCATACCGCTCCTTGACCCGCCCCGGATCGATCGCAAGCCTCGGGCACGCAATGACCCCGTTTTCAATGATTTTGATCTTCTCATCCGGAATCTGGTATAAATTCCTGATCTCATTCTGCATCTGCCCGGATGTCGTGATCACCGCTGACGACTCATAGCCTGCAAGCCATTCTCTATGCGCGATCTCCCTTGACTCCCATGAATCCGAGTGACAATTCCCATTTCTGCCCCATTCCGTGCTGTGGTACGTGGCGACGAACGGGATATTGCTTCTTCTCTTAATCTCAGCAAGGGCAGGAACCGGATGCCAGTCATGCCCGTGTAGGATGTCGAATTTCCCGAAAGTGTCCTCTACCGCATAGAACCTGTCAACCATCGCCCCACACATCGCATTCATCTGATCGACGATTCCTCCCGACTGATCATGCGCGCAACGCTCGTAATGCACCCCATTTATCACCTCGTACTCGGATCTGTCGCCGATTCTTGTGAAGATGTGAACCTCGTTTTCACGTGCGAGAATCTCTGATAGATCGGTCACATGCGGCGCAATTCCGCCAACCCTGACCGAATGCAGACTCTCCCATGCAAAGATACCGATCCGCAGATTACTGGCCGACATGCGCTCGCTCCATCTCATAATACGGCATTCAAGTCGGAGACCAGTTTTTGAATGCGGAGCATCGGCGGAGCCGTCAAACTTTTGTGAAAAGTTTGTGAAAATGACGTGTAGAATGGCTGGACATCATAGTGATATGCCATAAAAAAATAAAGGTGGTGAAGAATTACTTCACCTCGATCTTCGTAACTTCCGGAAGTGCGCTCTTGACCATCTCGATCCGCAGCACCCCATCCTTCAATGTGGCGTCAACATTGTTCGGGTCAACCTCAGATGGCAGGGGGATTCTCCGGTAGAATTTGGTGTAGCCGCGTTCTCTTCGGATATATCCCTCACCCTTCTCCTCCTTCTCTTTTGTCTTCTCTGCCGCTATCTCGAGCATGTCTCCACGGACATTGAGGGTGATGTCCCCCTTTTCAACGCCAGGGATGTCTACAGTTGCCAGAATCTTGCCTTCTGTGTCCTGTATGTCTATAGATGGGGCTACAGTCTCCGCGGTCACCTCACCTGCCCTTGTTGGCAGCAATCTACCGCCGGCTGTGATCGGTTCAATATCGCCGACGACTCTATCCATCCATTCCTGCATCCGTTGCAGTTCTTCGAGTGGGTCTAACCATCTTCTGTACATTTTTACTACCTCCTACTTTGGTTGCGCATGATTATGCGTTCTTCTTCACATAAACCTATCCGTTTTTTCTTCTGTTACTTTTTTATCATTTGATTGTGATGTTAATTTTGAGTGACCCTACGAAGATAAGAAGTTTCTAAAAAGGAGATCGAGGTCATCGATGAGAGTGTCGATGTAGACGACCACCACCTCAACGGTATACCCACTGATTCATCCTGAAGTCGGAGGAAAAGCATCCCGATTGGCATACTGACCATTATTATAGCATCCGCTGTGCTGCGAAACTGGTTCTTTTAAGGAAAATACGCATTCAGGAGATACTGCTGAACCATTCGATGCGAATTGAAGAAAGAGGAATTGAATGCGATTGTATACCGCATGACCTGAGCCCATGCACCCCCATTACTATAGAACATCGGCAGTATCACCCTTTCCAGCTTGTCATAAAGGTCTTCCGCGTCATTTGAGTCATCCGATTGATCCGTTGCAACTGATCCAATCGCCCATCCGGTCACACCCTCTATGCAGCCTTCCAGCCACCACCCATCCAGTATGCTCAAGCTGGGAACGCCGTTGAGAGACGCTTTCATCCCGCTCGTGCCTGATGCTTCAAGAGGTCTCTTTGGTGTATTGAGCCAGACATCCACACCAGGGATGATCAGTTTCGCAAGTTCCATATCGTAATTTTCGAGGAATACAACCTTTATATCATCTTTTAACCTTTTTATGTCCCCAAAGATAGTTTTTATCAGTTCCTTTCCTTCTGTATCACTGGGATGCGCTTTGCCTGCAAGGATGATCTGGATCGGTCCTGTATTCTTCGCAATGTTTACCAGTCTATCCGGATTGCTGAAGATAAGATCGGCTCGCTTGTACATTGCAACCCTTCTTGCAAAACCGAGTGTGAAGGTATCATAATCCATTCCTATACCGTGCCTTGCGTTTACAAGATCGATCAGCCTCTTCTTTGCCTCTGCGTGAGCCAGTATAATCTCCTCTTTTGGTATCGAGACCACATATCTCAGATCAAATGGATCCTTCCTCCAACCACCGATACACGCATCATACAACTTACGGAATGGCTCTGATGTCCAGAATACATGATGCACGCCGTTGGTTATCGAATCGATTGGATAACCTGGAAACATATTCCTGGAGATTTCTCCATGCTTCTTTGCCACACCGTTTATATATTCGCTGTACTCCAGTGCGAGCAAGGTCATATTCAATTCATTTCCATGACAGATCTCATCTATTTCGCCATTTCCAAATCCTCTGAGAAGGCTCTTTGCCAGTTGCTCCGGGAACCTGTCGTGACCTGCCTGAACCGGGGTGTGGGTTGTAAAGATGCACTTTTTACGCACCGACTCGATGATCTGCTCATGTTTATATTCCGGATTGTCCTCTTTTATCTTCTTTATCAGTTCCAGAGTGACTAATGCGGAGTGCCCTTCATTCAGATGATGTTTCCGGATGTTTGTGTAGCCCAACGCATTGAGCATGCGCACACCGCCGATTCCGAGAACTATCTCCTGTAACAACCGGTATCTCTCATCGCCCCCATAGAGATAATAGGTGATCTCCCTGTCAGAGGTGCTGTTTTCAAAGAGATTGGTATCAAGGAAGTATACTGGTACCTGATAGCCCCCTATGCCAGTCATAAGGTATTTCCACGCCTGAATTTTTACTACCCTATCCTCAATAGGTACAGACACCTTGGGTGCCATGAGTGTTGTGAAATCATCGATCCTCCAATCCGCCGGCAATTCGATTTGATTGCCCTCATCATCCAATCTCTGAAATAGACTGCCTTTATTAATGGCGAGTGTGACCGCCACAATCGGGACCCTCATATCAGCGCATGACCTTAAGATGTCACCTGCTAAAATCCCAAGCCCTCCGCCGTAGGTCGGCATCTTATGATCTATACCGATCTCCATGCTGAAAAGAGCAATCCGAATAGATTCTTCTTTATTACCCCTCGCCATCCATCTCATCCCCATTCAGATAATATATTTGCGGATACAAGTCAAATAATGTTTTTGCTTTCATGGCTCTTATAACATGCAGTTGCACACAACATCGATCATAAGGATCTTTCAGATAATTTTTCTGGCAGGCTACAATTATGCCCTCCCATAAATCTCAGTCATCTCAAGAAGTTTTCTGGCATGAGAAGACGTCAACTGATCTGGCAAGAGCCTCCACCTCCAGTTCCCATCCGATGTGGCTGGCAGGTTCATCCGGGCATCCCCGCCCAGACCAAGAATGTCCTGCATGGGTATTATGACCAGATTTGCAACCGACATCATGGCAAGCCTGATTAATTCCCAGTGAAGCTCCTCGACCGGCACCTCCCGTCCCAGATACTGAAACAGCCTCCCCTTACCTTCTGGTGTTGCCTCCATCTCAAACCATCCTCTCACCGTGTTGTTGTCATGAGTCCCTGTGTATAACACGCAGTTTCTAACGACATTATGAGCTATGTAAGGATTCGTGGGCATATCACTGCCAAATGCGAATAGAAGCGCCTTCATGCCAGGAAAATCAAAAATATGCATGATCTCCCTCACATCCGCAGTGATAAGTCCAAGATCCTCGGCAATGATTGACAGGCTTATGAATTTTCTGGTGAGTTGATTGAAGAAGTCCATTGCCGGAGCCTCAATCCATTCTCCATTAATGGCAGTTTCTTCACCTGCCGGAACCTCCCAGTATGCCACAAGCCCTCGAAAATGATCGATCCTCACATAATCAAACAATTTCAGGTTATGTTCCAGACGCTGAACCCACCAGTCGTACCCCCGCTCCTTCAAAACATCCCACCTGTAAACAGGATTGCCCCAGAGCTGTCCTGTTTCACTGAAGTAATCGGGCGGCACGCCGGAGACTACATAAGGCTTCTTGTAATCGTCCAGCTTGAATATCTCCGGATTGGTCCAGAGGTCCACACTGTCATAACCCACATAGATGGGTATATCTCCGATGATATGGATGCATCTCTGATTGCAATAACTTTTTAGCGAATTCCACTGCTGAATAAAGATATACTGAAGAAACTTCGCAATCCCGATTATGTCGCGAAGCCCATCTTCCTCTTTCAGCGATTTCAACGTTTCAGGTTCCCTATCACGTATTTCATCGGGCCATTCGCTCCATGTTTTTCCATGAAACCTGGATTTGAGCGCGATGAACAGTGCAAAATCATCGAGCCAGTGGGCGTTATCAGAACAGAACCGCTCATACTCGTAATTGTTTCCTCTCTCTTTAAAACGCTCGTATGACAGATGAAAAAGCTTTCTCTTATGTGCGATCGCTGCGTCATAATCGACCTTTTCACAATTGGGCAGGGGCTTTATATCCGTCTTATCAAGCAAACCATCCCTGACCATGAGTTCAGGGCTGATCAGCAGTGAATTGCCCGCAAAAGCAGATATGCTGTGGTATGGGGAGTTGTCATAAACCGGGTCTGTGGGATTCAGGGGAAGGATCTGCCAGAAGCCCTGCTTTGTCTCAGCAAGAAAGTCCGCAAACCTGTAAGCCCACGGCCCCAGATCCCCGATACCGGAGGGTGAGGGCAGGGATGTTATATGCAGGAGTATACCGCTTCCTCTTCTCAACATTCCTCCTCCTCGCTCATGAGCAGAGCCACAGGGAAATCTTTGAGTACATCACCTATCAGCAGAGTTTCCCTGCCTTCGATCACCTGCGTTGTGATGGCATCCTTCCATAGAGCAGGAACGCCTTTTGGAAGAAGAATATGGGTATCATCCCAGACCTGCCTGCCAGTGGGAAGCTCTCCTTCCTTCAAAAGAGCGGTCAGGTGTCGTGGCGTGATTGTGATCGTCCAGTCATCCTCATGGTTTCTTGCAAATGCGACGATGTGTTCTTTGAATCTTCCACCCCCTTCAACCGGGATATACGAGCCCTTCTGAAAAACATCTGCTCTCTCCTTTCTTGCCTGAAGTGCCCTGTTTATCAGAAAGAGCTTGATCCTGCCATCTTCTCTGGTTGCGAGTAACTCAGTGATCAGTTTCAGAATATCTGTCTGTGCTCTGCCGCTGACATCACGCAACAATGAATCCCTTTTTCTAAAGTCAACGGGCCTGCGATTATCAGGGTCCACGAGATTGAGATCCCAGAGTTCCGTTCCCTGGTAAAAGTCCGGTACGCCAGGGGACGTGATCTTGATGAGTGTCTGGGAGAGCGAATTGAAGATCCCGTAATGAGAGACTTTCCTTTGAAACGGAACGAACTCCTCCGGAAATTGATTCTCCTCTCGTAAAATCTCTTCAACATAAGAGATACAGGCATCCTCGTACTCTGTATCTGGCTTCAGCCATGCAGTGCGAACTTTCGCCTCTCTGACAGCCTTTATGATGTAGTCTTTCATCCTTTCAATGAACGCGGGATATTCGTTTTCATAGAATGGAAAAGCGCCGATCAAAGTCTGGTAAATGAAATATTCATCGTTCTCATCCGGAACGTTTCTCCCGTTCACAGTTCTCTTTTTTCCTCTGTTAAGCTCATTCCACCGTTTGAGACTGCGCCCCCATTCCAGAGGAATCTCAGAGAGAACATTTATTCTTGCTCTGACATCCTCGCCTCTCTTTGTGTCATGGGTTGATGTTGCGTTCAATGAATGTGGATACAGGTTTGCCCTCCTTTTATCAAATGCATGGAAATCCTTTGAAGAGATGCCGAATTTATCAGGACTTCCTCCAACCTCGTTCAGCGACAGAAGCCTGTTGTAAACGTAAAGGACGGTATCCTCAAATCCCTTTGCCATCAGCGGTCCGGTGAATTGCTGGAATCTCATAACGAAGTGAATCCACTGCTCTTTCTCTTCTCTGGCAAGATAATCCTCGAACTTGAGAAGAAGGAATCTCTCGATGAAATCGAGTTCATTCAATAGATTTGGAACTCTCTCTATTGACCTATTCACAGCTTCTTTTATGTACGAAGGATCACTGTCACGGAATACTTCGCTGTTTATGTATGTCCGATAGACCGGAAATTGCGTCATGAGTTCCACTATGGTTCTTTTAAGACCATATAGTGTGATATCGCTTCCATGCCTATAACGAGCCGCAATCCCTTTCATGAGGTGAGCAAGATTATCGACATCGCCAGCCATATGTTTTCCTACGATCAGCCTTTTCTTCTCAGACACAAGATCATCATAATCTGTTTTAAAGCCGGTAAAATCAGAATATATCTTGTTAAATTGTTTTTCACCCTTCTTTTTACAAAAAATGCCATTTAAATAATTCAGGAAGTCATATCCAGTTGTTCCCTGCATAGACCAGAAGGATGGAAGCTCCTCTTCAGGGCTAAGGATCTTCTCAACGATGACATACACGTCCCCTGTTCTCTCTTGCAATCTCTTCAGGTAGTTTGCTGGATCGTAGAGACCGTCGATGTGATCAATTCTCAGACCAGAGACCTTCCCCTCCTCGATCAACCGAAATATCAGGGCATGCGTGCGATCAAATACATCTTCATCCTCTGCCCTCAGGCAGATAAGTTCATTGATACTGAAGAACCTGCGATAGTTTATCTCTTCAGTTGCAACCTTCCAGAAGGATAACCTGAACAACTGTTCCGAAAGCAGGTTATCAAGAAGATTGAAGCTCTCGGGATTGCCTTTTTCCCCGTTGAAAGCCTGTACATTCGCATCAATGAATCTTTTCATCTCCAGGTTTCCGGTATAAAGTTCCCACAGCGTTCTCTTGATGAACGTTATCTGGTCATATCGTTCATCCATCTCTTCTCCTGTGGAGAGCGTTTTCAGAACGTACAGGATGCCGAGGAGTTTGATAAAATCCGGGTGATCACAACCGAGCGTTCTTTTGAGTGCGCTCAATTGATGGGTGAATACAGTCAGATATGACTCTATCTTCAAAGGCAGTGTCAGATGGTAGTAATTGACAGACAAACCAGCAGCGCCGTACTTAAGCTGGATCTCCCCGTCCTCCAGAGATTTCCCATAGAACCTTCCAAGAAATGGTGCCAGAAGCTTTCCCCGGATGCTTTCACAGGGATGATCCCAAACTATATCAAAGAAATGAAGATACTTTGAGCTCTCACCGTTCTCAAGGACATCCATGAGCATCCGATTCTCATAATCGTAAGCTACATGATTCGGAACGATATCCTGTATCCATCCCATTCCATAATTCTTCAATTCTCTGATGAGTTCATTGAAGTCCTGCTCGTCTCCAAGTTCAGGATTTATCCGGCACGGGTCAACCACGTCATAGCCGTGAGTGCTCCCCTTTCTCGCCTTGAAGATTGGGGACGCGTAAATGTCGGAAATGCCAAGTTCAGCCAGATACGGGATAATCTTCTTTGCTGCCTGAAAGTCAAAGGAAGGATTGAACTGAATTCTATATGTTGCAACCGGGATACGCATCATACACTTCCCACGTAGAGGTAATCCTGCAGGTTATTGAAATGCTCAACCCACTTTGTGGCAGTCTTATCTCCGCTTTCTCCCCTCTCTCGCATTCCACCGTAGAGTTGCTTGCTGATTGAGAAGTAGATGTTCTGAGTCTTCCACAGATCAAGTTCCAGGGAGAGAGCACTCAACATCCTGAATATGGTTTCTATGGTTTCCAGCAGCGATACATCTTCCGGTGTTCTGGAAAGTTCTTCCATGAGTGAATTGATTCTCTTACTTGCGACAAAGCCAAGAGTGGTCCTGTCCAGTTCAAATGACCATTTTTTAGTCTCTTCAACCAACTTTTGAAGATGCTCAAGATCAAGTTCTTCGGTTTCAAGCGTTTTGCGAAGATCCGTGTTCAGTACGAACTCAACAGTGGCGGCGAGGGCTTTCGGCAGGGGGATTTGTAAATCCCTCATAACCTGCATAATCGGGTAATGCTGTTCATAAGTCTGACGGGAAGAAGCCTCTATCTCACTTAGTATGGGCTCAAGAATCTGGTTTAAAACCTTTCGCTGCTCATCTTTGAAGAGACGCCACAGGGAGTAACCGTGCGTTTCAAAGTGACTGTCCATTAAACGAATCACTTCAGGAATATCACTTTTCGCGAAAGCATTCGTTATTTCCTGATGCATAAGTGAGAAGAAATCATCGCCCATATACTCGCGCACCCCACCGATTAAGTTGGGGTCTCCAAAATGCAGGACTGCAAAGCATACCAACCGTTCTTCTCCTGTGATATCGGCATGTATCCGGGCTTTGCCAACGGCAAGTTTCTGTATCCCCGACTCGTTCAGGTCATATATCTCGCTCCTGGCTGTGTAACAGAAAATATTTATGGTTTCCGGATATTCCTCAAATAGTGAAGATATGGCATAGTGCGCACCAACCTTGAGGAGATCGAGGGCAGCAGGCTTTACAAAAGTTTCCCAGACCCCGGCGCCGTTTTTAAAGTCTAAAATATTGCTCTCTGCTCTTTTGAGGATATCAAGATAGTCAGATTCCAGATCCTCGCCTCCGACCTCTCTTGCAAGCTGCATGGCGCAGGAAGCGTACCGCATCACCTGAACAGTCTCGATACCTGAAATCTCATCGAAGAACCAGCCGCAGCTCGTGTACATGAGCATGGCGCAGCGCTGCATCTCGAGAAGTTTCAGAACCTTCACGGTCTCTTTCTCTGAAAGCTCTCTTAATACATGCCTTGAAAGGAAGGACTCTACGCTCTGAACAGACCTGTTGAGAACAACCTCGTTCTGAGCAGACCTGTTGAGAATAACCTTGATGTAATCATCCCTTGCCTGCCATGGGTCCTGTACATATAGAGCCATCTCCCCCTCATAAATCGGAATAAGATTATCCCTGAGCCAGTCCATCGCTTCACGAAGGGGGGCTCGCCATCCTTGATTCCATCCGGTATTGGCAAGTGTGTTGCATCCGCAATCACCCCTCCACCGCTCAACTCCGTGAGCGCAGCTCCAGGAACTGTTCTCAATGATTTCCACCTCGTGGGTGGGCGGGTACTTCTCCATGTATTCCGCATAGTTGGTGAGGTCAGCCCGCTCGCCGTACTCGATGTAGTGCAGGGCACATGCCAGTGCCATGTCCCCATAACGATGATGATGACCATAAGATTCCCCGTCTGTGGCTATGTGGACGAGCTGAGGCTCTTTCCTGTCTGAAAAAGCACCAATCATCCTGTCAGCAAAGCTTTCGCCGTTGTTTAAGAGACCTCCGAAGGCAACGTCCTGTGCTATCTGACCGTCATAGAAGAATAGATTGATCGTCCTTCCGGATGGGAGTCTGCACAGGTAAGGCATTCTGGGATCGATCTCTCTGTCATTCACATCCCACCATTCTTCTTTGCCTATCTCTCGCACCCGTTGTGCCTGGCGCGGCGCTAGAATAGTGAACCCAATTCCATGCTCAGCCAGTATGTCCAGCGTTTCGAGATCGACAGCCGTCTCCGGAAGCCACATCCCTTCCGGCTTCCTTTTAAAACGGTACTCAAAATCCCTTATTCCCCAGATTACCTGTGTTCGTTTGTCCCTGCTACTGGCAAGCGGCATGATTATATGGTTGTAAGCCTGTGCGATGGCTGAACCATGCCCTGAAAAACGTTCCTGGCTGATCCTGTCTGCAACGATTATCGCCTGATAAATATCAGGATGATGTATTTTTATCCATGAGAAGAGCGTTGGTCCAATATCAAAGCTTATTCTGGCATAGTTGTTGACGATATCTATAATCCTTTTATCGGGATCAAGGATGCGAGAAGCTGTATTTGGAGCATAACATTCTGCTGTTATTCGTTCGTTCCAGTCGTGATATGGATAAGCCGAATCCTGCAGTTCAACCTCTTCCAGCCATGGATTCTCCCTCGGAGGCTGATAAAAATGTCCGTGGATGCAGATGTAGCGGTTCATATATATGCCTCGTATAATGCAAAACCAAGCGGTCTTATGGTTAACTCCTGTCCCGGCTCTATTATTCCGGGAAGTGAAGAACCGGAACCGCCCCATATCTCATCCGAAGAGTCGAGGATCTTTTTCCAGCTTCCATTCGGGAGTTGGGCATGAAAGACGATATTTTCTTCATGGAAATTCATAATACAGAACATATAACTTTCATCACACCGTCTGTGAAGAAAAATGAGTTTTTCTTCTGCCATTCCGGATACCTCTATGCTCTTCCTGTCGGGATTTGAAAGGGCAGGGATTCCTTTTCGCAGTTGAATCAGCCGCCGATAAAACTCCAAGAGAACTTTGTGTCTGCCCTCTCTTCTCTTCTCCCATCTGAGCCTGGATTGGAGGAAGGTCTCTGGACTCTGTGGGTCTGGAGGCTCTTCTTGCCATTTAAAATCCTGAAATTCCGCTTTTCGTCCTTCCCGCACGACTGCTATTAGATCCGGGTCGGAATGGCTGACAAAGTAGAGGAATGGTGACTCCTCACCGTACTCTTCACCCATAAAAATCAGTGGGATGTATGGAGAGAGCAGCACAGCGCCTGCTGCAAGCTTCAGAGCCTCGAATGATACAAGTCTTGCCAATCTCTCGCCAAGCATTCTGTTGCCAACCTGATCGTGATTCTGTGAGAATACGATGAACTGATCGGCAGGTATATCCGCAGAAGAGCTTCCATGGTGTCTTTTCCGGTATGGAGAGTACTGCCATGAATAGACAAAGCCTTCGTCCAGAGCCTTCACAAGGTCTCCCACTCCTCCAAAATCCATGTAATAACCCGTTCTCTCACCCGTAAGCAGTGTATGAAGGGAGTGATGGAAGTCGTCACACCACTGGGCATCAAGCCCATAGCCTCCCGATTCTCTGGGCTGTATAACTTTCACATCATTCAAATTACTTTCTGCTATCAGATAAAACTTCCTTCCGTTTTTATATGAGAAATCTTTGACCCTTTCGGCAAGTTCGCAAAGGAAGTGCTTTGCATTCATATCATAGATAGCATGAACAGCGTCCAGCCTGAGCGCATCGATATGATAATAACAGAACCAGAAAAAGGCATTTTCGATGAAGAAGTTTCTCACACAATCGCTGTGTGCGCAATCGAAGTTGATAGCGCTCCCCCATGATGTTCTATATTTTTCAGTGAAGTACGGACCAAAATCTGCGAGATAATTTCCTTCCGGTCCGAGGTGGTTGTATACCACATCGAGGATCACAGCCATATCCCGCTTATGGCAGGCGTTGACGAGTTTCTTCAGCCCATCTGGTCCGCCATACGAGTTCTGCACAGCATAAGGATAGACACCATCGTAACCCCAGTTCCGCTCGCCAGGGAACTGGGCAACAGGCATGATGTTTATGGCATTGATGCCGAGATCGCAGAGATCATCAAGTCTCGGGATGATGGCATCAAAGCTACCATCTCCTGTGAAGGTTCCAGCGTGAAGCTCATAGATGACCATCTCTTTTAGAGGGATGCCTGACCAGTCAGGATCCTCCCACTGAAAAGAATTGTGATCTATCACCTGTGAAGGTCCGTGCACGCCATCTGGCTGGAAACCGGATGCAGGATCCGGTCTGTCGAGAGTCCCCCCCAGTCTGTAGAAGTAACGTGTCCCCGGGAAAATCCCATCAGGTGTAGCCCTCCAGTAGCCCTTCCTGTCCTTTTCCATGGGGATTGCGTATTCATCAGGAGAGACCATCTTCAGAGCCACATCTCTCAAAAAAGGCGCCCAGACACAGAACTCACATCTTCCATCTCCGAGATGATTGGCACCGATTCTCACTTATCATCTCTCCTGAAGACAATGATGCCCAGAGACGGCAGGGTCAGGAGGATAAGATGTTGGCTCAAGAGTCAGATTCAGCATCCCTGACCTCCTGCCACCCTCTCAACCGAGAGGGAGATTCCTTCCCGGTCAATTCTCAGAGGAACGTCATGCAAGCCGAAGATGCCAGATACTCCCATCGTATAGAACCTTTAACAGAACAGACTATAAGCGTAACTGTCATATCTTTCTTCTTCTCAGCTCATATCCTCAGCAAATAGTTGTATTTTGCATCCTTTGCCTCAAAGAAGTCCTTACAGAAGCTAAGAGCGTCTTACGGACGGTAGTATTTGCAACTGAATATGTCGATGTACCATCAGAGGTCACAAAGGAAATCGCACAGAAGAATATTGAAAGGGTAGCAGAATTTTCGGATGCTGTTAAAAGTTATCTTGCTGAATAGGCTTTGCTCTCTGGAAGATCCTCAAAAGTGGTCAGAAGAATATCATATGCGTTCAATCTCGGAAACGGTCAAAACGATTGTGAACGATTGTGAAATGCCGGTTTGGCGCAGCCACTCTGGGAAACGGCTTGATTCGGCGGATGTGAGACTGAGACGCAGGTTCGAAGCTTGTGGGGCACAATATCCGAAGAGTGGAGTATCCGGAGGTGATGGGCGACGTGGTGCCGCACTGGCGCAGGTCTGGATGTTCATGAATTTCGTCCCGAGACGATGCAACCCCAACATTTATAATCACAAGATCGCTATGTGTAAAGAAAAAGGAGCTTATAGATGGTAACCAAACCCGCGAAGATGTATCGTAACTTTGAACGGTCCTACACCCGCCGAGAGTATATGGGCGGCGTCCCGGGCAGTCATATCGTGAGTTTTGACATGGGAAACCTGACAGAGGATTTTCCGGTTTCGATATCCCTGCTTGCAAAAGAACAATGCCAGATAAGACATAACGCACTCGAAGCTGCGAGGATTACCGCGAACCGGTATCTGCTCAAGCACGTCGGGCGTACCAATTTTCACCTGAAACTGCGGGTGCATCCGCACCAGGTACTGCGAGAGAATAAGATGGCAACCGGTGCCGGTGCTGACCGGGTCTCCAGCGGAATGCGACATGCATTCGGAAAACTGGTGGGAACCGCGGCACGGGTGCATACCGGGCAGCGAGTGTTCACAGTGTCCGCGCATCCACCTCAGTTTCAACATATAAAGGAAGCGATGAGGCGCATCGGGTACAAATTACCAACGCCAGTCAAAATCGTTGTCGATCGCGGGCAGGAACTGGTTCAATGAGTGATTATGCGGCGAGTCTGGACAGGGCGTTCGAACAGATGCCAGAGTATCTGACAACAGACGTTCGTTTTTCGATTCCAGAGCCAATTGTGATCATAGAGGGAAAAACCACTGTTTTAAAGAACTTTCTTGAAATTGCCGACGCAGTCAATCGAGATCCCGCACATATACTGAAGTACCTGTTAAAGGAACTGGGTACTGCTGGCAAGCTCGATGGCAGTCGCGTGATCGTTCAGGGAAAGTTCACAAACGAGACCATCCGGTCACAGATCGCTGCTTACGCCAATGAGTTCGTGATCTGCTCGGAGTGCGGACGTCCCGACACCGAACTCGTGCGAAGCGACCGTGTGCTGATGCTAAAATGCACGGCGTGCGGAGCACATCGATCGATCAGGAAACGCAGGGTTCGTGCTGCCGTTGCAAAGGATGCGATAGAAGAAGGCGGGACGTACGATGTCAAGATAACCGGAGTCGGGAGAAAGGGCGATGGTTTCACCAGGGTCGACAAGTACACGATCTACGTTCCGAAGACGATCAAAGGCGAGATCGTTACCATAAAAGTCAACACCGTTTCGGGTACGCTTGCATTCGCTGAAATAGTCGAACGAAAGTCTACGGAATGACGTGAAGATGGCTGAGGATGGTGAGAGATATGGCAATGGACATGGATGAAGACGATCTATTCTTTGAGAACCGACGCAAGGTCATGTTTGTCGTCAATGTGCTTGCGGACAACGATGCGTATTCCGAACACATGAAATCGAACGGATTGGACGGTGTCCATGTGCATGATATAATCGATCTGTCCAGGAGCATCTTTGGAGACGGGGATGTCAGCGATTTGGAGATCGTAAAAACAGCCGATCAACTGGTGCGCGAGGGGCTGCTTGAATCAAGGGGCAGCGGCATAGTGACAAATCCGAATCCGCCGATTTCGGTAGATTCGGAGGGAATCATCATTGCGATTGCGGCGGTTGAACCCAAAAAGACGAAGTCCGTAGCAAATACAAAGCCCGAAACAGATTGACGACGGATCAACGACTGATCGATGATCGGTCCAAAAACGGCTGACCTGCAAACCGCAACAATGCTCACAATCTCGGTAGTCACCAGAGGTAAGTATGGAAAACGTGCGATTCGCACGATTCGGGAGAGAACTGACTTTGAGGTGACACAGATCTCTGTTCCGGAAGATCTGCCGAATTTTATCGAGGATACGGCGCCCTACATAGATTACACAGATTCCGCTGCACTGGCGTCTGATCTGGTCATAATCTTTGCGCTCCACCCCGATCTCACACCCGCATTCGCAGCGCGGGCGGCAGAATCAGGCGCGGGCGCAATAATCATCTCTGGCAGCGAAACATTCGAGATGCGAAAGATCGCGGAGCAGAACCGGATACACATCCACGCAGACGAGATCTGCTGTTCGCTCGTCCCATGCGGGGACTCCGTGATCGACGAATTCGCGAGAATCTTCGGGGAGCCGCGTTTTGAGATATCGGTTGCAGGGGGTAAGGTCTCAGAGGTCAACGTCATCAGGGGATCGCCGTGCGGGGCAAGCTTTCGGGTAGCCTCGCAGTTGGTCGGGACCCCTGTTGCGGACGCTCCCGCAAGAGCCGGTCTTCTTGTGCAGCAGTACCCCTGCCGTGCCGTACGCGGCACTCGCGCGGGAATCCACAGGTCGGCAGAGCTTCACAAAAAAGCGGTCGAGGCTGCGCTTGCACACGCTCTGAGATCAGGTTCGTAACGAAACAGAGCCCGAACCCTGCGTCAGGTTTATCTGTTCATGCGTCGATTGTTTATGACAGCCCTGCTGTGTACGTGGAATTGAAGGACGGGTGGTTCATCCGCCAGCTCCTTTTCAGTTCGGCTGTGCTAAAAATCAGGAGGATATGAAGCAATGAATATAGGAGTCGTAATATACTCGGACGATTCGGAGACTGTGTGGAACGCTTTTCGATTTGGAAATTTTGCATTGAACGAGGGCGACCGCGTGAAAGTGTTCTTACTTGCAAAAGGTGTGGAGTGCGAGTCTCTGGACACGGATAAGTTTGTTGTGACCGAACAAATGAAGACATTTGTCGACGGTGGTGGAGAGATGTTTGCCTGCGGCGCGTGTCTCAAGATCCGCCAATCGGGTGGTTCGGAGATGTGTCCGCTATCGACAATGAAGGATTTATATGAAATAATAACAAGTTGCGATAAAGTTGTTACATTTTAGGCGGCATGGCTGCATGGAACGTGCGAGTGAGATGGTTATTAGAGCGGACAATGACCTGATCGGGCACTTCATAAGTCAGGGAAAGGTTGATCCGAAACTGATCAAGATCTTTGAGAAGCTGCCGCCGGACCATCCATATACACTCACTCCGGAGAGGGTTGCCCTGCACGAAAGGGCAAGCACCCACCCGGATCAGGAAGACCTGCGGAATGCGCAGGTGAAATTTAAGGAGATGCTGGAGAGAGAGTTAGAGAATAGCTCTGGCTGACCTGCGCACACGATGTCGTTGGATCAAGAGCAGTCCAGCCGCTTTGTATCGCAATTCAGAGCAATTGTCAAACATGAACGCCGTTGATAGGAACATTTCCGGAAAACTGATCGGCACGATCACTAAAAACTTCCCTTTGAGAATAATATTAATATTCTTTATCCTCGTACCTTCTTTTTATTTCAGAGATTTTTATCAGCATTTTTATGCTTATCTTACAGGTAATGTGCTCACAAATATCATAACAGAACAATGGCACATTGTAGTATTGAGTGCAGCACTATTCGCTGCATTTTTAATTCCATTATCGTTCAGGAGAAAAGCCAATTGGGTTGAGTATGGTCTGGTTAATGCGTTTTTTATCTCTCTGTTTGTAGAGATGTATGGCGTCCCTTTGACAATTCTCTTCGCCTCGAAATACTTCTTTACCGCAAGTAGTTTGCCGGAGAATGTAATTACATTCAACTTTTTGGGTATCAGTTTTGGTATGGATTTGGTAATGGCGTATGGGGCAGTTTTAATGATTATTGGAGCATTCCTGATAATTGTGGGGTGGATAACACTTTATAGGAATATTAAAAGAGAGGGGTTTGTGACGAACGGAATATATTCTTATTCGAGGCATCCACAATATTTTGGTTTTATCTTAATTATTGCAGGTTGGTTCATTGGTTGGCCCACAATCCTGACAGCGATCTTTGCTCCGATCCTAATTTATAAATATATCAATGTATGCAAAACAGAAGAAAAAGAGATGTTAAATAAATTTTCTGAATATCAAAGATACAAAAAAAAGTGTGCCTTTCTTTATTTAATCAGTCTGCTCGAACCTCTGACGAGGGCAACTAACAGCCGATAAACGGCTCTATCGTTAACGTTATCGACGAACACGCAACCACACCCGCCCCGCCGCCGACCTCCGAGCCCCAATGATGCCCCGCAATTCGGTTCGCGGCACGGTACGGCACGGTACGGAGGGGGCGTCTGTCCTGTCTGATCCAACGCCCACCTCAATCATACGCGTGT
>Ga0190315_1000294_pt1 | contig 28530 bp, 42 predicted proteins | sample 48701101_MG_FD_161673 | JGI IMG/M metagenome (GOLD analysis project Ga0190315, IMG submission 161673) | Hydrothermal vent sediment bacterial communities from Southern Trench, Guaymas Basin, Mexico - 4870-11-0-1_MG | ecosystem: Environmental > Aquatic > Marine > Hydrothermal vents > Sediment ...
CCCGTCCACGAGGAAGAGAACGCCAGCGGAGTGACACGGGTGTTCTGCCCGAGCTGTGGGGAAGAAATCTGCGGGATAAAATATAACTCAGTGATTTACTGGAAGCGTCCCAGCGGATGCGAGCATGTAGATGTAGTTAGGGTAGGGTGCGACAGGGATGTCAGAGATGTAATAAGAGAGTTAGAGGAAGAGGGGGGAGAGATTTTAGAAACGGCAAGGGACGGAGGTTACGAGGTCATAATCGCACACTTTGACGATACGGGGACAGACGCAGAGGAGCGGAACGCCAGTGTATTGGATGAGATAAGGCAGGAGGAAGCGGAGATAAGGGGCCTCTGTGATTACATCAAGGAGCATCTGAATTGCATTGATTGCACGACTGACGACCTCATAAATGTCGCAGAGCGCATCGTTACGAAGTTGCATGTCATTCGTCAGTTGGAGGAGAAGTTGTAGAGGTGGTGATGGCGTATGGGCGAGTCCTTACAAAATGTGCGTGCCGTTAAAGTCTCTCTTCCAGGGCGCTCAACGGGCATGGGCGCTTACACGCAGCACTACTTATACAGCATTCGTCAGCAAAAGCGTCTGAAACCGCATCGCACTGAATCAAGCAGAACGGGCAACCACTGGGAAGACATCTATTATCTTCTTCCAGGCAAGTATTTCCTCGCCATAAAAGACATCAGTAATTCAGGGAAGCACTACTGTCGCTATGCTCTCTTAAGAGTCTTCACGCCTGAAGAGTATCGTGAGAAGGTTAAGGATAAAGAGTATGTGATGCGGAACTTTGACCACTATTACCGCCACAACGCCTACGAAATCATTGACCTGCCGACGACGACACCGCCAGCCCCTTATGTAGAACCGCCCTGCTCGTGCCTGCGTGAAGAAAACGCAGAATATTAGGTGATGCGAGATGCCCTGTTCTGACTGTAAGGACTGCGAAGTCTTCAGGAAAGAGTGTGCGAACTGTCCGCTCCTTTATCCGAGAGCGCAGTGCTTCGCCGTCGGCTGTCCTGTTGTGGAGTGGTGTGAGCGTGTCGGATGCCCCGTTCTGAAGGAAAATCTTGAATTGGATAGGTATTGGGGTTGGGAAAAGGTGAGAAAAGATGAGCAGGGTGCTGGAGAAATTAGACAGAGTGCTTGAACTCTTGTCAGAAAGAGAGCGAACCCTTAAAGAACTTAAGGCAGAGACCCCGCTCTCAGAAGAAACACTCAACCTTGTCATAGATTTCTTCGTCGCTCACGACTTCGCCGCAAGAGAGGACAACCGCATAAGGCTCACTGACAGCGGTAGAAAACTCCTTGAACTGTGAGTGTCTTAATGGACTATCATCCTTCTTTTTTTCTCTTTTCTTTCTGTGGCTCTCTCTTCGTTTTCTTCCTCGCCAGATTTCTCCTCTTTTGTCGCCTTCAACGCCTCGTTTATCTCTGCGAGTGCTGCACTCTTTAGTTTCTCTGCCATCTTCTCGTCATCACTCTCTTCTGCAAGCACATAGGCGAGCAGTGATGAAAGAATGCGCTCTTTCTGCGACTCACTCATTCTTCGCACACACTTCTTCAAGTTCCTCAAGGTGAATATCGCAGTCGTCTCAAGCAGGTCCATTTTTATCTCCTCCATTCATCAACAGCACCGTCCTGAATATTTCCGCACCTCTCCCATGCCTCTTCTTCTTTTTCTTCTTATTCTTATTTTCACTCTTCGGCGACTTGAACAAATCATCCACATCCCTTACAGAGTTCATTGCTATCTCAATTAATTCGTCATCATCCGCCAAATAGCCCATCAGCAATAATTCTGCGGGTGAGTAGAATCTCGTGAGTGCAATTTTACCCAATTTCTCCGTTATCTTCTTCTCTTCCTTCTCCTTCTTCTCACCATTTCCTCCCGTCGTGACAGCACGCATACGCATCTCCTTCGCCTTCCTCACATAATCTTTTAACCTGTCATCCGCAACGATTTCTTCAACATTCGTCACATTCATATTTAAGCTGTTGCATATCTTGCACTCTTCTAATCTGCGAGCATATTTCAGCACTTCTTCCAGCGTGAACCTCTTATCGTAGAAGACACGAGCAGGCACGAAGACATCCTCATTCTCTAAATACCCTATCTCAACTTTCCACCCTCGCTCAGGCTCTTCTTTCACCTCTACGACCTTCGCCTGCGGAAAGAATTCTACAACATATCCATCTTTGGTCTCTCTGACCCTCATTCTCCTCTTCTTCTCTTAGCCAGTATCCTCCTTATACATTTTTCTCCCCTTTCTGCGTATTTCCGCACTTCATTCAGCGAGTATCTCTTACCATAGAAGGCACGAGCAGGCACGAAGACATCTTCCTTTTCCAAATATCCAACCTCCGCCCACCATTCTTTCTCTGGCTCTTCTCTTCTCTCCACCACTTTCGCCTCTGGAAAGAACTCTACAATATACCCTTCTTCAGTCTCACGAATTTTCATCGCTTATCCTCCTTCCTCATCCAAAGTAAAAGTGAAAGTGTTTTCCGTTCTTCTCAAACGCTACTTCTAACTCGCCCGTGTTGTGAGTTTCTACTTTTATGTTTCTGCACCCCCATGTTGCCAACCCCTCTTTCAGTATTTGCCTTATCATAGCCAATGCTACAAGCTCATCTTCGTCCATCGCCCATCACCTATCTATCTTTAGCAGTTTTTTATCTTCTAACTCGCTTATCTCTTCCAAAGCTCTCGCTGCGATTTTTATCGCTTCTTCAATACCTTCCTTCTCCTCTTCTTCCTCTCCTCTCATTCTTATCTCTCACCCCTCACGACCTCTTCCACGACCACGACCCCCGCCGAGACCGTGTCCAGGTCCTCCAAATCTGCAACCCCCTCTGTTGCGTCCTCTTCTCATGCCACCGGGCATTCCTTTACCACGACCTCTTCCATCGTGAGGTCTTTTCTCTCCTCTCGGATTCACATCCTCACTCACTTTCACTCGCCCCCTTCCCAGTATTCACTTTCCCCTTTCCAACATTTTGGACATATCTCCCATGCTTCTGCAAGAGCCTTTGCTTCTTCATCTCCTTCCTTGTATTTGCACTTGAACTTTGCACCACATAGAGAGCAGACCCTCTCAATTACTACTTTCCTACCCTTCCTCGTCCTCCCCCCTTTTCTCTTCTTCTTCCTCTTCATCGCCAATCTCAATCTCTATACCCTTTCCCCCTTCCTCTTCTACCGACCCTATCTCAAATCTGTCCTCTTCGTTCTCTTCTTCCTCCTCTTCTTCTTCCTCATCGCTCTCATGATGCTTACTCCGCATCATCTCCAATAACTTCGCAATCGCCATGTCTCGCTCTCTCTTTCTACGCTCCCTCTCCAACTCTTTCTCCTTCTCCAAGCGTTCTAACTCCAATTCATGCTCAAACTTCTTCCTCTTGTAGTAATCCTCACCATCACCCGAAGAAGACGAGAGAATGTTCGTAAGCTCTTTCGCAGCATCCACATACTCCTTCAAACTCTGCATCACCTTCTTCGCCCTCTCTATCTCTCGCTCCTGCGAGCCTCCGCCCCGCTCCTGCTCCAACCGCAGTATCGTCGCCTTCAACGATGAAATCGCCTTATTCACCGACTCGCCCATCTCCTTCACCGCCTTGCTCAGAAGTTCCACTTCCTCTCTCTTGCCCTTCTCTTCGCCTTGCAGCTCTTGCAACTCTCGCCGTATCTCCAACAACTTCTTAATGTCTTCCACAGGGTCTCTCTTCGTCAGTGCCTCTCTCAATTCTCGCAGCTCCTCTCGCAGCTCTTCAATGCCCCCGTCGTTCCGTCGCTCCTCACGGGCAATCTTCGCAAGCCTCTCTAACGCCTCCGCTAAATCCGTCACTGCGGTCTGCTGCTGTGCCTGCTGCATCGGCGGTGCGAAAAACGGGAAAAACGGCATCGTTGAGCGTGGAGCGTTAAGCATCATTCCCAGTGCAAGAGCGAGCTCCTTGTTCTCGCTTAATTCCTTCAACAGAGCCTCCCGCTCTTCTTTCGTGGGCGCTAATGCGGTTATGAGCAGCGGTGCAGCAGATAAGTTCTGCCCCCCATCAGTAATGAAATTTCCGTTCTCTCCATGTTGTAATTTCTCCAATTCTCTTTTCACTTTCAACTCCTCCGCCTCCTCTTCAAGCATCTTTCGCCTCGCTCTCGCCAAGTTTTTCCGTCTGATGTAATCAAGCAGTTCATCCTTATACTCTAATTCGTCCTGCGTGTGCAGCGTGAGCGTAAGTTCAGGCTCCTTCATTATCTCCTCCTCGTCGCTCATCGCAGGAAGCCCCTCCCTGTTTAACCTTACTAATAAGAAATCACATTTATTAAAACATTCGGGACATTCAGGCTTCGTCTTCGCACCTTGAAACTCAAGTCCGCAGTTCAAGCAGAGCCACTTCGCCCTCGTCTGCTGCGACGCCCTATCCGATGAACTGCCCGCCATCTTTAAAATATAGAAAACGAAAGAAAAACTAATGGTAAGTAGTATTCTCAGAACATCTCAGTTTTTCCCTCCGACGAACGGCGATGTGCACGGGACTTGCGTGGTTTGCGGTTTCGCAACAGAAAGAGGACACAAGGTAGACTTCTCTGACAATTTCACATCGTGGAATTTACTGCAAGAAGGCGATTGTATCTGCGAATTCTGCTATACTCTCTGCAGAGACCAGCAGTATCGTCGGAAGTCTTGGGTCGCCACACCTGAACACATCAGATTTCTGCAACGCACTGAAATTCTCAAATATCTCACAGAACCACCACATCCGCCTTTCGCCATATACATAACGAAGAGCGGGAAGAAGCAGGGCTTTCTGCATCTAATCAACCGTGTGAATTACAGCAGGGAACACTACTATCTCGCTTACGAAGACACCTTGCTATTCGTCACTCGCAGCGACCTTGTTGAGATGGCTGATGTTGCTGCGAAGGCAAGAGCACTCAAGTTCAGCAAAAAGGAGCTGCTAACGGAGCCGACGGTGAAGCACTGGGAGCACAGAGAGCTCTGCGAGCAGATTATTGAATTCTCTAAGAATCCTGTCTGGGAGGTGGTGGTTTATGCAATCCGGTAAATTGGATAGGAATCTTGAAGAGGCGTGGACTGAGCTGCTCGCTCATGTCTATAAAGCGGTAGACTGGAAAAGGATTGCGAGAAATAGGATACCTTACGACATTTTTGAGCATCGCCTCGAATTCAGCAGATACGAGCCCGATGTTCCTTCTGTTGTTCAGAGGCTCTGCAATGCTTTGAGCTTGCAAGCTCCGCCTTTACCCTTAGAGGTCATTGAATTCTTAAGGGAACATAACAAAGATGCGATGCGGGTTTTGCGTAAAATGCCGAAACTCCTGACGCTGAAAGCTGCGCAGAGGGCGAGGGAGATGAAAAGAAGTGCGGTAGGAGGTTCGCAAGGTGAGGAAAATGTTCGGTTTGCTGACAGTTAGAGGTCGTTTGAAGGCTCGCTCACCCATCTTTCACGGAGGGAATGAGAAGACTGGCTCAGTAGTTCTTCTCAACAGGCTCAAGTTCATTACGAGCTCAGGGCTTGAAGACATCCCTATCATCAGCGGTAATGCCATCAGAGGAGTGCTCAGGCGTTACATCTTTCAGGATTTCCTCTCCGAAATCGGATACGAAATAGATGTTACGACGCCGCAGGGGCTGAAGCTTTATCATGCTCTATTCACAGGAGGCGTGCTGGAAACTGTTGATGTGCGGGATAGTGGCATCATTGATGTTGACTTGAAGAGGAGGGTTATTGAGTGCATTCCGCCCTTGCGACTTTTCGGCTTCAGCTTCCGTAATCAGACAATTGAGAGCAAGTTGAAAGTTGGCGCAGCTCTGCCAATCTGCAAGGAGCTCAAGGATTATCTGCCTGATGACGAACATCCGAGCAGGAGCGTCTATGAGCTTCTCACGACTGCATATCAAACTCGCAAGGACGACATAAAAGCGGAGAGGGATGAGAAGGAGCAGGCAGTTCAAATGCTCATTGAGTATGAGCTCTTCGCCCCAGGGACGGAATTTTATCACGAATTGAAGCTTGAAGACCCTGATGAAGTGGACATTTCTTGTCTTGCCCGCTGCATAGAGCTCTGGAAAGCGAAGCCTTTCATCGGCGGAAAAAGCTCAATCGGTTTGGGGGAGCTGGAAATCTCTTACGACCTTGATGCCTCTTCGGACACTTATATGAAGTTTCTCGCCGAGCACAAAGATGAAATAATCCTTCTCCTTCAGGAGATGGAAGAGCGATGAATGTTCCTTTGAAAATCACCTTTCGCATGCAGACACCCGTGTGTCTCTCCTACCCATGGATACACTTTGATGCGATTGTAGCGCATCTCAAGCAGCGTCAAATGGACAGTCATGGACTCAGAAGCTTGCCGTCGAAGCGAGTTGTCAAGGTTATCGGTGAGCGCATATTGCCTCTGAAGAAGACAGCAGGGATTTATCATGCCTCGGTCTCCTTTTTTGATACGAGCAAGGCATTTGCCACGAAGATATACAAGCGATTTTGTGAGCGTCATCTTGATTTGAGGCGTGTGCGCAAGAAGAAGATAGATACGAGCAGAGGGCACTTCAGGGCATTCATGATTAATCTCATTTACATTCCAGCACGCACAGTGACCTTCTACGCCTGTGGCGACCCTGATGAACTTCAACAACTCTTACGCTTCCTTCCCGGTTTGGGTAAAAAGATAGCGATTGGCTACGGCTTCATCAAGGACTTCTCAATTCAGGAAATCAATGAAGATTACAGCATCGTCAAGGACGGCGTCGCAATGCGTCCTATACCTGTTCCTTTAGTTCATTCGGCGTCGGATGTCGTCGCAATGGCATATAAACCTCCCTACTGGGCAAAGGAGTTCGTCGCCCCCTGCGTTCCGCCAGGAGCACAAGTTAATCTTGGCGAGAACTTCACACAGAACTTCAAGCTCGGAAAGGTGTTGAGAGAGCTGAAGGGTGAAGCGGTGTGAGGAGATGGAATTCTGCGGAACTACCGTTCCTCGAGGAAAAGCTTGAGTTCAGGAGGAAGCACATTAAAGGTTTATCAGAAGGCTGCGTCCTCTGTGTCTATGCTGGGGGGGAAGCGAGACTGACGAAGATGTATGCAGAACGGTTCAAAGTCTTTGCAGTTGACAAATCTCTTCCGAATCTGCCGAGTTCTGTCGTCAGAATTCAGATGTCTGATAAGGCGTTTCTCAAATCCTTACAGGACTTCTCACCGAGAGAGCTTGAAGTTCTTGACCTTGACCCTTATGGCTCTCCCATGCCCTTTCTCAGAGGCTTCTTTTCTGAGTTCAAGGGCAGAGTAAAGAGGGTGATATTGACGGATGGGCTTCTGACATCCGTGAAAATGAAGAGAAGGGTCAACTTCTACAAGCACTACGGATTAAAACCGGCAGAAACGATAAAAGCGAGAGATTGGCACTACAAGCACTTCCCTTCGCTGTTATTCTCTGGCGTTAAAGATGTGGTTCAGAGTGCTGGCTACGCTATAACCTACTTTGATTACGAATTTAATAGATACAGAACTGCCATCTATGCGAGATTTGACTTGCAGAGGTGTGAGCATGCATGAATTCCGAATGGCGTGAGTATTTTCTCTTATGGTCGCAAACTGACGAATTTCGGCGAAAGCTCGGAGAAGCGAGAGACATTATAAAGCAAGCACTCAGCGAATTCAAAAAACCTTACATCGCCTTCAGCGGGGGGAAGGATTCAACAGCATTGATGCATATGGTTCTGCAGCATGACGACAGCATCACCGTAGTGCACTGGGATTACGGTCCTTACTTCATACCACGACCTCTCGAAAAGGAGATTATTGCAATTGCGAGAAAGTGCGGGGCGAAAAATCTGACCGTGCCGACCTCCTCGCTCTACAAAAAGCTCGGCAGAGCAGCTCAAGGCGTGCTCGGCAGACACTTCATAGGCGTTGAAGTCCCTCGCCTCGTCAGAGAAGGATACGATGCTGCTTTTCTTGGCTTGAGGGCGGAAGAAGGCGTTAAACGACGCTTGCGAGCCGAAAAACTGAGAGAATACGACAAGGGCATCACGAACATATTCCCTCTTGCGTCGTGGACTTGGCGGGATGTCTGGGCGTATATCATCGCAAACGGCGTCCCTTATCTCAGTTACTACGACAAGTATGCGCCCATTCTTGGCTACGATAAAACCCGCTTCGTCACGCTTTTTGACCCTGAATTTGACCGCTTCGGCTCCGAGAATGTGGATAAATTTATAATGTGGAGACATCTCAATACAATCTCAAAAAACCGCAACACCCTTACATCAAACAAAAACGAAAACTCAAACGAGAAAATAAGCACAGCAACAAAGAAATAATAGGAGAGGCGAAGAAACTCCATGAACCGAGAGCAGCACATCCGCCTCGCAGCGAGGGTCTTCGGCAATTCGCTTGCGGAGCAGTTCGCATTCATAAACGACATTTTAGACCACCCCTTTTGCGAGCTCTTTCACGAGAAGCACCGCTCCATCCTTCACGATGCCGACACTGTGAGACTAATTGAACGGCATTTCGGCACTTTGGCAGCAGCATTCGCAGCATTACACATCATCGCTGATTATCCTTCTCGCCTTCACGAGATTTATCGTTCCCTTCCGAGCTCTGTTCGCTCTCTCTTGCCATCCGAGCAAGCGCTTCGTCTTCTGCTTTCATCCTTCTCAAAAGGTTCTGAATAACTGTTTTAACGCAAAACGAGGCGAATCGTGCATTGCTGTTTTTATCTATCCACCCTTTCGCATAAGCATACTCTCTGCACGCCACAAAGGGAATTCTCCACGACGGGGGAAGAGTGACCATTGCTTGCACTCGCACATGCTTATATACCTCTACATACTTCTTCTTAACTCCGCCTAAAACCGCCTTCATCGCCTTCATCGCTAACTCAGGGTCGGACTCCCCTAACCGCTTCAACCGAGTAACAACATCTTCAAGAAACCTCTCGCCATACCCCTCAAACTCCCTTAAAACCGCCTCTTCGTCGCCCTCTTTCGCCCGCATACCCCTCATATCTCAATATCCTTTATAGAAAACCTTATTTATATCCTGCTCAATCTCTTCTTACGATGAAAGGGCAAGGGATAAGGATGTGGAAGGTAGAAGGAGGTGAGTGTGTGTGAGCGTGGATAAGGAGAAGGTGAAGGAACTTCTCAGTGCGAAACCCCCGATTGAGAACGAAGAAGCACTGAAACTGAACAACCCAAATGTTGATAAAGCCATCGTTGCGTCGCTTGTCGGAGCGTCATGCGAGCTTCATCAGGACAAGCAGGAGAAGAATGCGTGCTGGGAACTCTTGCGACCTCTGGACAAGGACTCAGGACCGCCACCCGAAGATGTTCTTGCGGAATTCTACATAAAGGAGTTTGACAAGGGGGGTTTAGAAAGAATGCACCTTGTCGCAGATAGAACAAACTATATTCAGTGGAAAGCACTCCAGAAGGCGAAGCAGAAACTCATAGAGATGGGGAAACTCAACCCTGACGGAACTCCGAAAACCTGAAATGCAATTTGAAGAAGAGCATCCCGTGCTGAGTGCAATCGCAGAGCTGCTTCTTTTCTATGCCATCATCTACGCCATTTATTCGTTCTGCTTTCCCTCTTTATCGTTCTTGCCTGTGAGCGAATACCCGCTCAACCGCATAATCGTGCTGAAAGCGGATGTTCCTGAACCTTATTATATGCCAGCACCTCGCAACGAAAACCTCTCCGACCTTATTGAAATTCTGCGCAGCGTTGAGTTCCCTTACATCAAAGGCTACTGGGATTGCAGCGAATCTTCCGCCTATTTGGAGCGCTACCTTGAAAACAGAGGCTTCACGACATACATCTGCGTTGACCACAGGATAAAACATGCATGGCTCTGGGTTCGTGTCCGCATAAATGGCTCTTCGCAGTTCATTCCTGTTGAAGCTACTCGCAGACCGCACATAGCCTTTAATGTTCCTCTATGGATGCCTGAGCATGTCTATAAAGATATATATGAGGTCCTAGCGCACGAAGATGCGGAGGAATTCGCATGGTGGCGTCGTGAGGGTGTTCTGAATGAGGTGCGATTTTTGCGAAGTGATGAGCCATGAAAGCAGTATATTATCAGAAAGACTGTAATCAGTGGCGGACACCTAAATGCTTCTACTATTTATACTTTCCAGATACTTACCTCCTCTGTCGCATTGAGACAGACAAAAATGTTGAGGTTTGTCTTCCACCAATGAGAGAGGAAGATGAGGGGCTGGAAGAGAGCTCCTTCAGTAAGGTCGTGTTGATAGATGACTACAAACACTCTCAAATCTCTACACCTGCTCTTAAGAGATTTTTTGAGCGTTTAGAGGGCGAAATATATGCCAAAAAAGTCGCCGCAATTTTATATCTACTATCTCGTCGTTGGACAAAACTTGACTCATACATAATCCCAATTCTTCTTAAACTTAAAGAGACATCAGGATGGTGGGGGTGGGAGTGAAAAATGGATGCGACTTCACATCGCATTCTCGGTGAGTATCTGTGTGAGTATTTTGACTATCCGAAGGAGTATGCGGAATGGGCGGTTGCGCCTGATATAGATTTACCGTTTTTACATCGCTTCTGGAGGCATCGTTTCTCAACTTTTGAGAGCATTTACAAGGAGTTCGCATACTTGCATCCTTCCGTGCCGAAGGGTAGCAAAATCGCAATCGGCGTGATGCTCTGCTCTCACTTCCTTTTAGACATCTACAACGCTCCTTTGTTCTGCTGGGGCGTCTTCCTGCCTGCGTCGCACATACCGCCCGAACTCCTAAAGGAATACTTGGAGGGTGATTATCCGCTTTCGGAACTTCACAAGGAAGAGGTGAAATGCTTCGTTCAGCACATTAAGCCGAAGAGTGCTTCTGCGTTCATGAGTGGCGTTATTGAACTGCTTGCGACGCACACGCCTTTCATCACGAAGCGAAGAGTGCGCAAGGCGAAGAAGTGCGTTGAGGATTTCTGCTCCGTCTCGCTTACGGAAACTTACGACCTGCGTGAGTTTGATTCCGCCTTCTTTGAGATGCTTAACGAATTCTTCGCTTCTCACTGAGCAAACCGTTTAAGAAGTTGCAAGTTTCCTCCACCACGCAGGCGGAATCCACCTCCAGTTCTCATCAATCCACAGAAACCTCTTTAGGTTCAGGGGCGGATACCGCTTCAGCTTCCTTCTTATAGGGGCGCCATGCTTACGAGCCCATCGCAACGCCTTCTGAACATCCCACCCGTCTCTTTCGCATGCTCGCAGCACTTCTCTGCATCCTTTGTTGTCCCCGCTCAGATACAAGCCTAAAACTCTGCTCTCGTAGTATTCAGGAGCAGCGACGCCTTTCCACCCGCTCTTGAAGAAATGTCCGACTTCCGCCCTCTTATCAACGATAACGGGATGCTGTAATCGCCATAAGCGAAAGCCATGCTCTTCCTCCCAACCTAAACGACGGTGCTGCCATAGAAATCCGCCGTATTCGTAAAAATGCTTGAAAACCTGCGGTGTCATCGCAAAGGCACATCCGCACACCGTCGGCACCGCAAAGACATCTTCATCTGAGGGGGAAGGAAGCCACACCCACTCAAACGGGTGCTTCGTGAATCTGAAGGTTACACCGTGTCCGGCGCCTCCCTTTCGCTCACAAGAGGGGAAATCCACAACCCAAACAGAAAATCCGAGCATCGCATTCGGGTATCTTCGCAGTGTTTCTTTTGCCCTTCTTATCGCATCAGGCGTGAAGCAGATATGGCAGTCAAAGAAAAACAATGCCTCAGACCGAGGCGACGCTATAATCGCACCTGTGTTGCGAGCTGCCCCGCATGACCACACCCTTCCGACAATCTTAACGGGAAAGTCCGCCTTCTTTCGCACATAACTTCGCTCCTCTGCGGGTGAAGCAGTGATAAAGCATAATTCTATCTCTTCGCCTTCTGCTGCCAAGTCGTTCAACTGCTTTATCATGCGGTCTATGAATTCTTCCTCGTGGTATTCCTGAATGATGAACGAAATCATTTTAACGCTCACGCTCACTCAGGAAGCATCTCTTCCTTACGCTTAATCACGGCGGTGAGCGAGCAGAACACATCGGGCAGAGCATTCACAAACGCCTCTTCTATCTCAAGGCACTGAATATGCTTATCCGCAAGTTCTTCGCTGCCGACAAACTCAACGATTTCATCGTAAGTCACGCATTCGCCCTTCTCGCCCTTCTCGTTCAAGAAGTCTATGAGTGCTAAATGCTTGTTCACGAAGTCTTCAAGCGAAACCTCTGCTGCTTGGAATGCTCTCGTTGCTCTTCTGCTCCCACGAAGGACTCTCAACGATATGCGCTTCGCATCCAACACCCTGCCTCTCGCATTCATCACTCTCACCTTAATATGTAGTCTTCTCACGCATCTTCTTCAGCAAGTCAAAAAGCATCTTTATGCCTTCTGTGGTGCATACCGTATTCTCCGCAGGCTTCGCAACCGCCTTCGCAGCTAAGAACATCTCTTCATGCAAACGCCATCTGTCGTCAGGAATATTCAACTTCTCTTTCACATCTGAAATGTGCGCACACGACCCTATCTCTTCCTTGATTTTTCTGTGTTCCTCTATGAACTCATCTATACTCATTCTCGCAGCAGCGCCCGCTCCTATGCCACTGACTTCAACCGTCCCTATCTGACGCCTCTCTAAAACGACCATCCTGCGTCACCACCTATGCCCGCCTACCCTCAAGCGTTATCCACAGCTCATAATACGCCACAGAGTCCGCAAGCGCATCTGAAGGCAGCAGCACATCCACATACAACGAGATTCCTTTGCCCGGCTCCACCGCACCGCTCCAATCCGACGAGAAAGTGTATCTCTTGCCAGCGACATCCCCCATGCCTACGAACTCCAGCGTCACTTTGTAATTTGAAGTGATGCCATCCGAAGGGTTCTCTACTCTGATACGGAACGAATGCGTTGAGCCGACAGTAATGGTGTGAGGTATGCGTGACTCGCTCAATCTTATTCTGCCTTTTACTTCGCCCCTCCGCACCTCTATCTCTATTGGTGGCGCAGGTGTCGGCGTTATTCTTCGGAGCGTGCAGAACTTCGTTATGTCCGAATACAGATTCACAGTCCACTTGCAGCCTTCGTAGCCTTCCTTGACTACTTCAACCTCGTAAGTCCCTTCTTCCAGCTCAAAGGTTTCAGGCGTCAGCCTGTATGTGTCCTTGCCATCTATGTAGATTGATGCCCCCGACGGGTCTGACCGCACGGTCAGCTTGTGCGTCCTTCTCGGTCCCGGTGTCGGCGTCGTGGGAGGAGGCGTAGGTGTCGTAGGTGGTGGCGTCGGCGTCGCTATGCAGTATTGTGGCTCTCCAGGGTCTCCATCGTTGTCATAAACCCAGCCGACATCATCTAAAGTGAGGTCGTTCCCGCCGTTTGCACTCCTGAAATCGCTGTATGACTTGCCTGCAACTATCTCAACATCGTCCTTGCCCACTAAATGCGCAACATAGAGCGCATTCGCAACATCACCTGTTGAGCCTGTGTGCGAAACGCCATCAGCGTCCTTGTATGAGACGCCTGATGGCTGGAAGCAGCCATTGCTGCCTGCGTAAGTCGCTAACCAGTCCTTTCCTCCTTTTGTCAGCGTCATAATGAGCACCCCGTGAACATATTCCCTCTTTCTTTATCTCCTAAATAATATGCGACTGCTCCCATTATGTCTGCAACTCTGACTGTCCATCCTATATTTGTTATGCCGAGATATGCTCGCACTAAGTCCATGATGTCCGCCACTTTTATGGGTGTATGAGCGGCAAACCACGAACACTTTGGCACTGGCGTGGGAGTGGGAGTGGGAGTAGGCGTCGGCGTTGCAACAGCAGCACAGTAAGGTGTCGCCGCCTCCTGCAAGTTATAAACCGTTCTGACATCTTCTATGTCTATATCATAACCGCCATTCGCACTCTTGAAATCTTCATAACTCTTCCCGTTCACGATTTCTTTCGTCGTGTGGGGATAGCCCAATAACGATGCAACAACGAGCATTGCAGCGACATCCGTCGTTGAGCCTGTGTGTGTCCCGCCTTCTAAATCCTTATATAAAACGCCTGATGATGCGAAACAGTTGCTTACGCCTGCGTTGATTGCGAGCCAGTCTTTTCCGCTATCAGTGAGCATCTCTCATTTTCCCCTTTTCTTCTTTTTCCTCTATATATATTTCGCTTATGCCTTCATAGAGAGCACCCAGTCAGATTATTTCCTCTCTCTATATCCCCTAAATAATATGCGACCGCACCCATTATATCAGCAGCACTGACACTCCATTCTAAATCTATTATGCCGAGATACGCTCGCACTAAGTCCATGATGTCCGAAGCCATTATGGGCATACGGTCAGCGAACCACGAGCATTTCGGCGTAGGCGTAGGTGTCGGCGTAGGAGTGGGTGCTGGACGATGAAGCCAGTATGCTTTACCCCGTTCAAGTTTTGTCACTACCGCTCCAGAATCGGCATCTGTGACTTTTCCCTCTAATAGAGAGCCGGTCAAATCAATTTCGGATGCGCATGCGCCTATCAGCGCCCGCTCCCCCGCTTTCAGTGAATTGAACAATGCGATGAAATCATCAAGCGTCGGATAGCAGCTCACGCTTACAGATGCACTCTTCTCCGCCCTTTCAGGAGCTCTGATGAGATAGCCTTTTCCACACTCTAATTTCGTCGGGCGTTTCCATGTTTGCGCCTCAACATCCCACTCCCATACTTCTTCCGCTGCGAAGAGAGCATCAACATTCTCAATCTCATATAAAAATGAATAGTAATTCTCGCCTCTCTCAATCATGAAATAATATTTGTTGTCTTCATAGCAGCGAAGTATGCGGTCACATACCTCTTCATCTTCTATTCGCTGAGCCTTGACGACATCAAATATATCTATTTCCTCATCACCTTTCAAATCAAAGACTGCGAGCCATATTCCAGGCTCTTTGGTTCCCCCTGCAAAATCGCTGATTAATTCCACGAGCACCTCGCAGCGTGGCTTCGGTGTCGGAGTCGGTGTCGGAGTCGGAGTGGGCGTAGGAGTAGGGGTAGGAGTGGGCGTCGGCGTGGGAGTGGGGGATGGTGTTGAAGCCTCTCTCACCTTTAGCTCTTTTGTTACTGAGCATGCCCTGTTCTGTAAATAGATATAATATGTGCCTACTTCCTCAGCGACAAAACTCTCGCTACCGCTCCCACTCACAGTCTTCTTAAGAACATACTCGTATGATGGCGAAATAACCTTCAAAGTCGTGTCCGCAGGCGCATTCTCATATACTACATCTACCGTCATGCCTCGCTCCGTCTCCGTGACTTCTTCACCCTCAACCTTCACAAGCAGCGAACACGGCTTCGGCGTTGGCGTGGGTGTCGGAGTAGGAGTAGGTGTCGGTGTGGGAGTCGGCTTCGCAGGAACTGTTTTCTCTATTTCATCCACCACTTCTTCGCTTTCTGTCGCCTTTTCAACCTCCACTAACTTGAAAACAATCGTGCCTTCAGATGGAGGGCTCGGAATGAGAAGCGTCGTGCTTAGCGTAGGCAGATATATCGTGCCTTCTGTGAGTTTCTCGCCATCAGAGAACGCACGAATCTTGTAATAGTAGCAGTAAGCACCGTTGCATCTCTCAACATTCGGGATGATTGAGACATCCGCATATAAATATCCTCTCTTCCAATACAAATCCACAGACTTGAAGTGCGCAAACAAAGCGAACATACGGTTCAAATACCATGACTTCGGAAAATATACATAGCCTGAACCTCGCCTCTCCGTCTCTGCTGACGCCCATAGAAGCCCTGTCTCATCCAAAAACGCCTCAAAATTGGCTAACGCATCGCTTGAAGTGTCGCCGTAGATGCCCCAATAAGGTGGTTTGCTCACACTTCTGACATCATAGCCCAATAATTCCGCCAACTCTTTAATCCTGTCAAGGAACAAGTCCTCACGAGAGAAATGCTGACCTTGCCACTTGATATAGCACCTTCTATCATATAAAGTGCCATTTGTGGGGACTTTATGGACAACATCAACAAGCGAGAAGCCTAAAGCAGTGATTTCATTCCGCACAGATTGCTTCAAGTCCGAGCATTCATCATCAAAAGTAATCGTGGTAGCATTCGGATATTGTGGCGATGCCCCTTCTTCGTTCCATCTCTTGAAATAAAAACCCATATTCTCATAAATGAGGAAACCAGCGTATTCCTCATAGATTCTGTTCCCATACGCCTTCCTGTATAGTTCCTTGACCGCTTCTCTCTTATTCATTTCCCCCTCATCACTACATCATCATGACTCAACGACGCATCTTCTCAAACAAGCGCCACAACCTCAAGAAGCCTGCGGATTTCAAATTACACCCTGTTTTATCATCTCCCGTATCATAATCTCCATGCTTATATGCCACCATCCCATCAATCACTTCACGACTCACCACAAAGTAATAATCAATAATGCCGTTGAACGCTAAAATCATCTGCTGAATATCCACTGAGGTTATTTCGGAAACGCCCCCACGAGCTTTTATCAAGTCGCAGACATCATTTATTGCATTCACAGTCACCGTTGTTGTGTCCGTGTCCGTCGCACCGCAGTCATTCGTTACTTTCAGCGTTACGGTGTATTTGCCCGCCTTCTTCCACGCATGCTTCACTTCAACACCTGTCGCACTCTCGCCGTCGCCGAAATCCCACTCATAAGAGATGATTGAGCGTGTGTCCCCGCCTGAAGAGCCTGACGCAGATAGCTCTATCTCCTGCTCCTCGTAGGGTTTCGTCGTCTCTATGTATGAGATGTTCGCCGTCGGCTTCGGACAGCCAGGCGGAGGCGTTCCCACCTCACTTACCGTAATCGTCTTTGAGCCTGTCGCATACGCTCCACAGTCATTCGTGACCTTAAGCACTACCTTGTAAGAGCCTGCCTTCGTGAACCTGTGCGTCACTACCTGACCACTTGCGGTAGCGCCATCGCCAAAGTTCCACTCCCACGAGACTATCGCATGCCCATCCCCATCAACCGCACTGCCCGTGAATGTTATTATGTCATCAGTCGTCGGCGAGGAAGGCGATATAGAAATCGCAACGCCTGAAGGCGAAGGACATGGCGGGGGCGTAGGAGTCGGGGTCGGCGAAACTTCTTTCACCGTTATCGTTTTCGTCGCCGTGTCTGTATTTCCGCTCTCATTCTCAACAACCAGCGTGACTGTGTATTTGCCTGCTTTTGCGAATGAATGCGTCACGACTGAGCCTGTCGCAGTTGTCCCATCGCCGAAATGCCATGTGTATGAAACGATGCTTTCCGTGTCGCCGCCTGAAGAGCCGGAACCGTCAAATGTGACCTCCGTGCCTACATATATGTCTGAAGGGTAGTAACTTATCACCGCAGTAGGATGCGGCGCCTCAAATTTCACATGAATCTCCGAAGGCGTTGCTATGCCCCCATGATAAACCGTAACCTCTTTCTCAACTTCCTCTACAATCCTGTCATCTTCCCTCTGCACCAACTTGACCTTCCATGTGCCAGGTGGCAACTTTATCTTCGCCTTTCCATACGAGGGAGTTATACCCGCTGCAAGCCACCCAGCATCTTCATCATATATCCATATCTCCGCACCAGCAGGCGAAGAATCCACTCTAACTGTGGCAACATCAGTAACATCATACTCAAATATGCGTGGATGCGCATAACCACCACAAGGCGCAGGTAAATTCTCAAAACCTAATTCCTCCTTCTCTGTATACATGTCCTCTATATCTTGAATAATGTCAGAGAACGCCTCCTTGTATTCTTCGGGAAGCGGTTCTAAATTCACATCTATCTTTATCTCCTTGCCTTTATCACTCGGAAATATCGTAAATGGAATCTCTCTCGGGAAGTAACCCTGCTTGAATATCGTAATCCAAAAGTCCATTTGCCCTGAAGGAAGGTCGCCCACTAACTCATCCGCATAATCCCGTGTGCGAATTGAATTATCTACATAGCGAATGCTGTATGGAATATATCTCTCGCTCTTCGTCCTCGTCGCATATTCGTAGCCGTCTATGATAACATACGCATCATCTACATTCGTCTTTATGCGTAAAGTCACCGTCTCATTTATTAAACTCGCACCCCTCTGCTCTACATCCCATACTCGTAGAGCGCAACCGCCTAAATAAGAACCAGTGCCTACAATAATCGCAGGTATGTCAAATGTCGCTACAATCCTGAAAACATAAGGACATTTTCTCAACACATAAGCTAATCCTATGAGTTCAATCGCAAAAGCTGCCGCAACTCCTCCACAAAGAATCTTACAAAAATCTATGCGTGCTTTTATCTCCTCTTCCGGCAGATTCTTTAGGTTATAGTAATTAAGAAGGTCTCTGACTGAAAAAGAGCCCCACAGCGCCCTTTCGGTAATTTGAGGTAGCATTACTAATGAGACGCAGGCGAAAATTTCAGGAGCTTTTCCTCCAAAGAAGCCATGAAGGATGCCTTTCGCTTTTTCTTCATCCGTAGCAGTATCCCACGATTTCCCCTTACCTTTCAGCCATTCTTCAGCACGCTCCTTAAACTTCTCCCACCAGTCATCATATTTTTCACCAACATCACGAACTTTTGGGTCGGAGTCTTTTTTCAGCGTTTCTATTGTATCCTCTAAGTCTTTAGCGCTCAGATATTCCTTTTCAGTCTTCGTGAGCTTCAGATTGTCTATCATGTCGTTGCAGAGGCTGTCCGCAGCTCTTCTTGTCTCTGCGGTAGCACCTTTCGCTGAATCCCACGCATCCTCCAACTTCTTTACAATTTCATCAAGATGCGCTTCTGTTGCCTCTCCTGCTCTTACAGAAAGAATTGTGACGCCTTCCGCAAACTCCTTCTCCGACGCATATCTCAAACTTTCAAAGAGTGCTGCATGCGCATACTTGCCCTCTGCTTTCAAATCTGCAACGATGGTCGCAAACTCCGACTCTGAAAGCTGCTTGACTAACTGCCGTAATGTCCAGGGTCTCTGCTCATAAACCTTCGCAAAATCCTTCAGAAAGTCGTCAAGCACTCCTGCTTTTGCGAGTTCCGCAGCTTTACCTTCCTTCAAGAAATATGTGTAAAATATGTCATCAAAAGAGACATAAACTGTTTCTCTATACCCTGCCTTTACAGCCCACAGCTTGACTCCCGCCTCTGATGTGAGGTCAACACTCCACTCGCCGTTGCGAACTAAATCGTATATGAAATCCGCAGGCTTCCCGCTCCATGCTTTCTTCATCGCCTCAAATGCCTTCAGCGGTCCTATCCAGTTGTCCCCCCAGTATGCAAGGACATCTTTCGCAATTGCTTCCACCTGCTCCGCATGCGCAGCATAAACCTCTGACTCCCTGAACGCAGCTGCGATGTCATCTGCGGTTTTGCCCGCTTCTTTCATCTTTGTGCGCAATTCATCCGCAGCATCTACGATGCGTAAGAGAACATTATCCGCACTGTCAAACGGCGCACTTATTGCACTGTCAAGCAAGTCTTCCGCCGCTTTGATGTCCTCCGCAGAAAGCTTGTCTAAAAACTTCTTCTCAAAGGTCTCATCACTCATTGAGGCAATGCCTCGCAACAGCTTGCTCTTTGAAATCGTCTCAAGCCAATCTCCTACTTTTGAGAGTCTTTCCCCTATGCGAATCAGTGCAAGCCCTCGCTGCACCACAGGCTTCGCAGCTTTGAATTCTTCAAACGGAGCGAACAGCACATCCAAAAGACAACACGCATAGTCTATCGCAGTCGGCTCCACATCGTTGCCATACCAGTCCTTACCTGTAACCGCTACCTTCCAGTTGCCTGTGTAAATGTCCCACAACTCCCATATCGCAGCCCTCAGCACCGTTTCTATGCCCAAGAAATCGCACAAATCATCATACCACGAGGGATACTTTTCCTCCCAGTTTATCTCTAAATCTACTTTCGTGCCTTCATATTTGAATGTTGCCGCTTCAAATATCTTGTAAGAATAGCCTTCTATTAAGCCAAACAGCTTGGTTTTCTCCCCAATATCTATCACATAATCTTCCCCGCTTGTTATACCTTCTTCTTCTGTCCAATATACTCTCGTTGCACCTTCCTTGATTGATTGCCAACTGAAAATGCCCGCAAACCATCCGACGAAACCTCCCTTGCGAATTCTGACGAAGGGTTTGACACCTTCAGGCACACCTTTCAAAGTTACAACAACCGCTATCTTCCCGCCTTTTAGGGTCAAAGGCTCGGTCTCATCCTGCTTGAACCATGTGCCTCCTTCATACGCCCCTACCTGAATTCTTATGCGGCGCTCCTTGCCATCGTAGAAGTAGGTCTGGTTGCCGAAACTGAATTCGCCTGAAATCTCCTCCTCGCTATTTACAGTCAAGAGAACTTCATCGTTCAGCTCGTCATAAACACGAACCTCGCAGACTGCGCTTGCCCCTGTCTCCCTTTGTCTAACCGTCCCCGAAAAGAACAACGCAGATGCCGTGTCTGGAATCAAAATCTCCGTTATCGTCTCGCCTTCAAGCTTCCACTTATCACTCTCTACATCGTAACTCACCGACACGAAGTCTTCGGGCTTGAACTCTGGCGTCTCCCAGTAGTGGAAACCTGCAGAAACAAACTCAAACTTCGCCTTCGGCGCTGGTGGCGGTCCCGGACTGGGTGTGGGCGTCGTGGGTGGTGGCGTTGGCGTGGGTGTTGGCGTAGGTGTTGGAGTCGTAACATAGAGCAGGCACCTATCTGAAGAGGGCTCATAATTGGCATCGCCTGCAAACTTCACCTCAAGGAACTCCCTACTTGAAGGACATGTGAGCGTTACCTTCGCTTCTCCGCTACTGTCCGTTGTTGCAGAGGCTTTCTTAACGCCACCTATATAGAAATCAAGCGTTTTCCCCGCAAGCGCATAATATTTATCCCCTACAATGTAGGAGAGATGCGCTGAAACTTCAAAACTCTCGCCTGCCGTGCATGAGCATCCATAAAAAATACTCACCGCCGTCGGATATTTCCCCGTAACTTCAAAAGATTCTTCTGTCGTGGCGGTTGCTCCTCCCGTTGTCGCCTCAAATTTCAGAGTAACCGTGCCTGTTTTGCTCGGCGTCCATGAGAAAATCGCCTGACCATACCCCGTGCTGTTTGAAATCTTGCATTCTTTCCACACACCATCCTCGTAAAAATGAACTGTGATTCCATTCAGAAGGTTCCCCCAGGGATAATCCTGAACAGTTACCTTCAAGGTGTATGTGTCGCCTTTCCTCAACTTCTCTGGAAGCATTGTTTTATCTAATGAAACCTGCAAATCCACACCGGGCGTCGTCTTATAGGTGGCTACTTCAAAACAGCACTTTGAATCAACCTCTACATACTCCTTCTTGTCAGGGTCATAAAGCTCAATTGTCAGCTTCAACCTGCAATTTCCCGTAGGTTTCACAACAAAAGTGCCAGATTCGGTGCTGTTCGCATCAATATCTTTCAATACTGATTGCTCTTCGCAAGTCCCTAACTCATCTTTTAATTTTATCTTGACCGCATACGCCTTCACACTTGAATAGTTCCTGACATCAAAATAGACCGTGATGCTGTCGCCCTCCTTAACCCAAACTTTACCACCGAGACAAATCCAATGACCGTAGCAATTCACAGAGGGGTCTTTCTCAAAACGAACATCATAAAGCACTGCCATTCCCTCTCACCCTTCTTCCCCCTCTCGCTCCCGCATCAAAGTCCTTAAGAACATCGCATAAGAAGTCTCATAAGGTCGTGTGGCATTCTCGCTCTCTCTGATTTCCGCCTCAAACGACGAAACATCAAAGGTTATCTCATACTGCGAGAGCAACCCCATCCCTATCAAAACCTGTGGTAAATCCGTGAACACTAAAAACGAAGCATCATATATGCGGTCGCCGAGCTTGCATCTTCCGAGATAAACAGGAATTGAGACAATATCCCCGTCAGCGAGCATCACATTTGAGACGCCTGACTTTGTCAAGCCAATCGCAATCGCTACATCCTGCGGAACCGCAACATCAGAGGAAAAGCCTGTGTCCGCAATCGCCTCATACTCCAGCTCGTCGCAGTTCCCTATCAGCGTCACTCTAATCCGCAGATTTCCATCCGAATCTATGAGTATTTTCGGCGCTACCATCCCTACTTACACCCTTCTCTTACACTAAAAAAGGAAAAAAGGAAAAAAGAGGGGAAAAATAGAGAAAAAATTTAAGAGATTTACGCAGCAGCGAAACGATGAAATACGCCGATTACGCCCCGTTCTGCGCCTATCTTCGCAACGAAGAACTTGCGACCTGGGTGCCTCTCTCTTGCTTTTGCGAGTGCTTCCGCCACTGTGTCGCCTACGAACCAGTCGTATGACAGAGGGTCTATCGCTATATACTTGCCGTAGTAACGACCGAGTAAAGAGGGACGAATGCTCTCGTAATACTCTTCTCCGAGCCTGCGGATTTCTTCATCGCTGATTTGCATTTCTCCCTTACGAGTCACACACTCACACACTCACGACTTCACGCAGCGCCTGCACCGCCGCCAGCGCCACCGCCAACGGGACCTGTCGCAAGGACTCTCGCTGCACACTCTCTCGCATTGCGAATGCGTGTCTGAATCTCATCAGGCGTGCATAACCTCATGACCTTCCTGACGCCCCTCTTCGTAACCCTGACCTTGCCGACATTATCGGGATTCGTGGTGCATGCATCTGGCAGTGAGCAGTTCTCTATCATCAGCTCCGCTGCCTGCTCCATCCTCCTGCGAAGGACTGGCGATGAAATGATGTTCTTCGCCCTTCGTGTGTAAGTCCCCGGCTTGACGACGCCGCCCTTGTGCAACATGAACGGGTTCAGCACGGGCTTCTGCGTGAAGTCCTGCTTCACTAAATACACCATCCTGCGACATCACCTCCCTTTGCCTTTTTACAGAAATCTCCGAACTATATATAAATAACTTCGTTGAATTATATACTCTATATAATGTATGTAAGGTAATGAGAGAGAAGAATAAGGAGAGAAGAATGAGAGAACAGAGGAAAAAGAAGTTCAAAAATAGGGAAAAAGAGGGGGAGGAAAAAACTTACACCTTCAAGACCTTCACTAAATCATTCAACAATTGCACGAGAACTTCAACGATGTCTTCGCTGCGATTGCAGAACTGAATGCTGTGCGAGGCGTTCTCAAGCAACGATCTTGTATCTCCCCGTCGCACATTTTCATCACCTCTCTCGTAGTGCTTTGAGCCTTGCTACTTCGTAGAGAATGTGCGCTAACATGGATATGACGGAGTCAAAATCACGCTTGCAGTGCAGGTTCTTTATGTGATAGTTGAGAAAGTAATCGCAAGCCCTTATAAGTCCCTTTATGATTTCGTCCTCCTTTTCATGAACTACGACAGAGCCCGCTACCGTTTCCACGAGCTCTCTCACCCTTTCCTCCGTCCTACCATAAACACCCATCAGCATCACCTATTCCTCCAAGTCTCGCATCCACTTCCTTAATCGTCGCAAGCACCTTTTCAATGTCCTGATGACTGAATGTGATTGTCCATCCGTATTGACCACGCTGACCTGTCGCACAAGCTGTGTGAGTTTCACATTCTTCAACTTCAGCTCGCCCGCCATCGCCATCACCTATTCCTCTCGTCAATTACCGCAAGCACTCTTATCTGATCAAGATCAATCAAATCAAGTTCGGGAAGTAGTCTGTTCGCAATCACTGCAATCGCATCTTCAATCTCGTTGTATGCACTGTCATATCTGTCATCTTTGAGATATTCTTTTGCACGATACAACGCTGGCAGCACCTTCGTCTGCAAAACCTCCTTCTCCCACCCCTCCATTCTCTCTCACCTTCTACTTCCTGATTTGATATGTCCAGACGAAATCGTTGAACTTCTTGCGTGGCAGCGCAACAGTGACTCGCTTGCGATTCGTGAGCTTCGCAACGCACTCCGCCGTGTCGTAATCACGAGTAATCACCGCAAACCCTCGCTCTTCCCAAAAGTCCATCGCCTCGTTCAATCGCTGCACCGCATTCTCCTTACTCACTTTGAGACTCCCGAGCCACCCCGTTCCGAACTTCTCTTTCCACGCTTGCTGTAACTCTCTGAACTTCTGCTTGTCAATGAACTCAAAGAGTGAGAAATCTGCCTCATTAGAGTCAAGAGTCACTGTAACGCATCTCTGCGGGTCTAACACCTCGTATTCCTTCACTTCACCGTTGAAGTCCCACTCAATCTTCCCCACTGTCGCCATCAGCACCACCCCCCGAAATCCTCGTAATCTTCGTCGCTCACTGCGTCTCTTAACTCGCTCTCAAGCATCTTCACCCGCTCTCTCTGCTTTCTCGCCTTGAACTCGTCGCCTGTCGCCTCTGCGATGCTCAAAAGAAGTCTCGCTGCCTCGTATTCCTTCCAAATCTCTTCCGCTGAAACCCCCTCTCGCACCTTCCGCTCAATCACAACAACCTCGTGGCGTTCCTCTCTCACGAGGGGAAGGCTCGCCACTTCCTCCCCCCTAATCCTTATATTTCCCCCCGCTCTACCTCTTACCGCAGCCATTTCACACCACCGCAAGGGGGCGGGGGCATCGGGGGAAAACCGCATCCCCCACACCCCCGTTCCCCCTTACATTATGTTATTATGATAATAGGGTATTTAAATGTTTATGTTTTTTCTCGCAGCGAAAAAAATAGAAAAAGGGAATCATTCGCAGAATCGGTAGTCGTCAAGCTTGTTCTCAACTCGCTTCGCAAGGTCTTGCAACTCTTTGAACATCGCTGCGAACTCTTCGCTCACGCTGAGATACCTCTCGTATGTGCGTCCTTCAAAGAGCGATTCTCCGTCACTGAGAACATCAACATCAGTGCTGAATCCGAACACCAGATAAGCTCCCTCCGCAGGGGGCTTCTTCGCCCCCTCTTTCCTTGCCCTCTCTCTCAACCTCTCAAAGAAACTCTGAAATCGTTTTAAGAAATCTCTGCATCTCTGCCTGAGCGGGGACGGCTCCCATCCCCGCCAAAAGTCGTCATAGTGCGCATCCTTAACCTCTTCCCAGAGATTCCGTGCCTCGCAGAGGAGGTCAAACACATCGCTGAAACCCTCGTGGTCTCTCATCATATCCTTCCTCTCCTTCTCTTCGTATTGTGCGTTTCTCTCCCACATCTCCCAAAACTCCTCCTCGCTGGCGTTCTCTTCCTCGTGGACGGGGCTCGCCACTTCCCCGCCCCGCATCACCGCAGGGTCATCACCCGTCATCACCCACCACCATTACCCTATATAGAGTAATGAATAAAAACCTTTTCGGTTTTGTCCGCTGCGAGAGGAAAACCGAAACGATTTAAAAGCAGGGTCGCAGATTTATATAGATTATATAGCGTGCATCAGAAGACGAATCTGCGTCGCATCTCCCGCTTATAGAGTTCATCAATGAGTTCTTCCCAAGTTGAAACTTTGAACCGCACCTTGAGTTCTTGCAGTTTCCAGTAGGCGTCTTCCGTGAGCGTTAGATGCTTCGTCCTGCTCCAGTCCCCTTTATGAGAACCCTTTACTCGCACCATCACCCTATCTAAAGTATATAGAGCGTAGGGGTATTTAAATAGTTTTACGGATGCGAAAATATGGCAGAGGAAGTAGGAGCTCGTGGGGCGGAAATCCATTACACCTTGCTCGCTGATTTCTACTACGACCACAGCACAGAGGGCGACCTCGCAGCAGGCTCAAAGTGGGAACCGTCAGCAAAGAAACTGGAGACGAACCAGTGTGCCGAAATCACGCACTTCGTCATCTATTCGCCGACTTCAGCGGGCGTAGGGCTTGACCTCCTATATGTGTTCCCAGTGATTGACGGTGCGGGCATTGAGGAGTATGTTCTGTTCCCAGGACGCTATGAGTGGAACATCCAGCCGTTTCCTCGCAACTGCATCGGTGCCTCTCCAGTGCCTCTACAATTGGGGACGCCGGGCGAGAGCATGCTTTTGAACACAACGCTCAAAGCCATTGATTCCATAGGAATTCGTGCTTTCGCTGGCGCTTCCGATGTCACCGCTTCGTTCAGAATTCAGGTCTACGGCGTCCTTTACAACGGCGACGAAGCATTAAGAAGTGTCTACGGCGAGCGTGTCTATGGCGAAGGGGCATCCGAAGAACTCTATGATGCTGCCCGTGATGCTTCCCTTACAGTCACGAAGCCTGAGGTGGAGGTCGCTGTGGATAACTTTGACATGTTCGTCGGCGGTGTCAGACAGCAAAAGCCAATCGTGATGCCTTTCGTTAGGTTCGCAAGGAATAAGGCGGCGACCACCGCAAACACGCTATATGAATTTGACCGCACAGCAGGACAGGCAGAGACATGGGAGAACCTCTACTTTGACTACGATGAGCGAGAGGCGCTATTCCTTCGCTATCTCGGCGTCAGAACCGTTGCCCACCTGAAATATCTCGGCGTCAAAATCGGCGACCGTGTCTATCCGAAGCCAAACATGTTCAGAGTGGATACAAACAATATCATGAACTTCGGACTCGCAAACGCAGATCCCGAATTATTCTATCCGCTGCCTCGCCTTGAGAGGGGATATCTCATTCACAACATCAAAGGGCGTGTCGTAGTGCAGGACGACGGTACCTCTGTCGCTGCAAACAACATAATCGTCGCTACCGCTGGTATTCATGTGTCCTTATAGTTCATCGGCACGACGAAAATGACGCTCACTCTCTCCGCAGTCAGATGGATCCCTGCAGTCTTGGCGGATGATTTGTCAAAGGATGTCGCAATCGGCACCACCAAACTCGCTGAATTCAGCTCCGCAGAGTTCAAGCCGAATCTCCTCGTTTTAAACGAGCTCAAAAGCACCTACAACGCAAACATCCGCTTAGACATCACCGTCGGCACTTTCAGATTTCAAACCATGACAGGGACTCAAAAAATGCTCCTACGCACTGACGACTTCCTTTCCATAAAAGCGGTCGCAACCGCAGCAGCATCCTTGAGTGCATCCATACAATTAATCCTGACGCCGTTCTCCGTCACCGATAAAATCCTAATGGGCGTTCCCTTAACCGATGAAGAGCAGAGAATCGCCGATGCACTCGATTTAGAAAATGAAATTCAGGAGGGTTCTACCCTGACCTATGAGGAATTCTTCAGTCGCATTTTTAAGCCAATCAGAATTCGCTCTTTGCATTTAGAGTCGGGCACGCATTCTTTCACCGCTTTCGCAGACCGCTTCCCCCAACTGCTCGCTTTTGAAGTCCCCGCTGGCAAAACACTCAAAATCACCGCAGATGAACAACAAGTCGCATCCATAACGCCTGTAAGCGACTTCTCCGCTTCCGTCAGAATTTCGGCATTACGAAAACTCGTCTTAGAGTGCAACGACACCTTCAAGGTTACAATTGCGGACATCAAACTCACTCGCTACCTTCGCATGTTGTTCGGTCTCATGACCAAAGAAGAGGACGAGGAGCTATGGCAGCGGACGAAGGCGTTGGTTTGATTCCTTTCTATCCTTTTTTATACGAGGAGCTCTTCGAGCCTCTCTCCGAAGTCGTTGAAGACCGCTATATCGCAAGTGGTGAGAAAATCGCATTCTTTCAGCATGAAGGTGCGGGCATACTGAACTTCCTCCTCGTTCAAGCGGATACTCCAGACCTCTCAATCATCATCTCCGCCGACGGCAAAGAAACTACGAACAGCATAAAAGCACTCTACAATCTCGGTCTGACTTTTCCGCTGCGAAACTTCTTCTTCGTCTCCCGCTATGACACAGCCAACAACATCTATGTCGTCGTTTATGACCCTATATCCCCGCTCTCTTTCTCACGATACTGCCACATCACCGCTTACAACGAGTCCGCTGCTGCCGCTAAATTCACCGCCGTCATCTCCGCTGTGAAAATCTCCGAAAAACTTATCGCTATCGCCCAACAAGAGCTTTGATAAAAAGAGAAAGAGAGAAGGGGGTCGTGAGAAATGCCTGTCTGCTCTTCCTGCGGGAAATCTGTGGAAAGAGGCTATACAATCATACGCAACAAAATCCTCTGCGCTGACTGCAGCGAACAATTAGAATCGCTGATGGAGGACTGCGAGCTTCAGTGCCGTTTAAGCGACGATTACAAGAGCTGTCTCCAGAACTTCGTGGAAAATAAGAGAGAGGAGATTGAGAAATTCATCTCAACGACGACTTTCGCCCTTTCCGTCTTACGACGCTTACAACGCTGACCGCAGGGGCGACAGCGGTGACCGACCGCATACTCACGAGCTCCTGCGACAAAGCGCTGCGAGTGGGGTAGGGGCGTGAGGGGGAAAATGGATGTCATCTTGGCGACGCTCGGAACCTTCGCAGCGATGACTTCCGCAGCGGTCGCTATCGCATCCTATCTTCTGAAACTTCGCAGAAACGAAATTGCGCACATATACCATCGCCTTGACCGCTTAGAGAGAGAAATCAACGAAATCAAAGAGAATTTAGCAGATTTGCGTGAGCGAGTAGCTAAATTGGAGGTTCGTCAAAAATGATTCCGCAA